>ERZ1035070.419-NODE-419-length-13686-cov-9.967941_pt1 | contig 13686 bp, 8 predicted proteins | sample MGYA00520603_ERZ1035070 | MGnify/ENA primary metagenome ERZ1035070 (study PRJEB33766, sample SAMN09781695) | gut metagenome | biome: gut microbiome | host: Homo sapiens | place: Madagascar | study: EMG produced TPA metagenomics assembly of the PRJNA485056 data set... | reverse complement strand
AGCAAAAGAAGTTGAAAGCACAAACAAGAACGGAACAATCTGATAAGAAGACGCATTTAAAACTGAAAGCGAAATAATCAGCGAAAAGAAAACCGCATTGAGCTGCCCGAACAAAATCGCCACAAGAAACACGCAAACAGAAGACGGAATAACAGCGCAGATTGCATAAGGAGATGCAAAGTAAATGGACTTGGAGCCAAAAATCACGGAGCTAAAAATTATAATATAAAAGCAGCATTCGGTAACAAGCTCCTTGAATTCAATCATCTTGGCTTTAAAATAAATTTTACTGCAGCAAACGAAAAACAATGCGCACATCAATATATGGTAAATTACAGAATTCGCAAAAGCCCTGTAGTCAACGTAAACGGCAGACTCCGACATTTTCTTTAGCTTTGCATAGCCTTCTTCAGTAATCGGAAATCCTTTTCTTATGACTTTTTCGCCAGCTAGAACTTCAACTGGATTTTCATAGTCAGAAGGAAGCGACTTTACAGCCTTTATTGTAACATCGGAAATTTGCCCGATTTCATAGTCGTTTATATTAAAAGAAGAAACTGTCGAGGATGTGGAAATCTTTACAAAGACAAGTGCAACTGTAATAAGAAAAGTCACAAAGGTCAAAATAACCATCGGATAATTCTTCTTAAGATATTTTGAAAACGCTCCTGTTAAAACAGAAAAAAAAGTCTGTGTATTTTCATCTTTCTTCATTTTCATAAGCCTGTATAATTTTTTTAACCAACCCGTTTCTTACAACGTCTTCCGAAGTCAGCTCAGCAACCGAAATTCCTTCCACGCCTCTAAGAAGATTCAAGGCATGAAGAAAACCAGAAGGAGTCCTTTTGGGCAAGTCAACCTGCGAAGGATCTCCTGTTACAAAAACTTTAGAATTCTCTCCCATTCTAGTTAAAAACATTTTCATCTGCTCAGAAGTTGTGTTCTGGGCTTCATCAAGAATTATAACGCTATTGCTTAAAGTCCGTCCACGCATATAGGCAAGCGGCGCAATTTCTATTATACCGTTTTCTGTAAGTCTTTTTATAGTATCTGAAGGTAAAACCGCATTTATTGAATCAAACAGAGGCCTTATATATGGATTTATTTTGTCCTGCAAATCTCCCGGAAGAAAACCAAGACTCTCTCCGGCTTCAACAACAGGACGCGTCAAAACCATGGACTTTACTTTGTGGGAAAGCAAAAGCCGCAAAGCTTCCGCGACAGCAAGAAAAGTCTTGCCAGAGCCAGCAGGTCCGCTAGCAAAAACCAAGTCAGAACTACGCATCTTTAAAATCAATGAAGACTGGCCTTTTGTGCGCGGAAAAACCTTTTTTGTTCCGCCTGGAATGGAAACAGACAAATCCAAAGCAGCTTCATTATTCAAGACAGACTGAATCAATTCTGAATCAGTAACATTTTGACTTGCTACAGAAAACTCATCAAGAATGCGGTCAACTGCAAAACGGAACTGCTGCTCAATGTAAGAATCTCCGCAGTCAATGGAAAGCTCGTTTCCTCTGGCAAAAACAGGAACTCCAAGAAAAGATTCCATGAGTTTTAGGTTGCTGTCATTTGTTCCGCAGATACGGGCAAGATAGGATGAATCTGGAACAATAATCGTATACGAGGACACTGCGCAAAAATCTCCGTTCTCTATTTGAAGAATTGTAGCATAAGAATTTGGAGAGCGCAAACAAAAGGACTACTCATCCCTTTCTTCTTTCCTGTCGAAATAGCCGGACTTTTCAAGATGCTCGCGGCGGCTTACAACAAGACTTATAAGCTCCTGGTACATATTGAAATCAACTTCAACGGCAATAGGAAGAATAAAATATTCAGTTTCATCGCAATAGCGTTCAATAAATTCATTGCTCGTTACAAAGCCAAGGCTTATCATGTTGGAAATTCTGTCGGCGCATTTTAGAATTTTTGCGCGCTGGCTACCATTGTCTATAATCGACTTTAAATATTCGCTCTTTAGCTGCCCCGGCCTCTTTGTAACTTCCTTTACAAGCTCAAGAACTTCAGGACCGTCAGAATCCGCATTGCGGATAAGATTCTCATCAAATCCAGGAATGTCTTCTATTGTATCATGCACACAGCTTGCCTTCAAAAGGATATTGTCGATGTAGCCGTAGTCAATGAGAATGCTCATTGTATCAAGCTGATGGCGGAACATATTTCCCCCTGCGAACCTTGCCTTGCCAATCAAAGCCGTGGCAATCTGCATATAAGGCGCAAGATAGATGTTCTTAAGCTGAAGCATGTGCTCGTTGTCCATCTGCTGTGGCTTTTCCACCGCCATTTCGTATTTTCTTTTCATAAGAATCCTCCTGAAGGCAAATCTTTTGAAAAAGTTCCGCTACAAATTCTTCAAGTACGAATTAAGCTTTTCTATGCGGCGCTGGGCTTCTTCCATGCGGTTTCTTTCTTCCTGAACAACTTCGGCTGGAGCGTGCTCGGCAAATTTTCCGTTCAGCTTGTTTGTGCTTCTGCGGACATTTTCCGTTTCGTATTCAATGTCGCGTGTAAACTTCTGCCTTAGCTGCTCTTTGTTCACGCTTTCGTCAACCAAAAGGAACGCTTCGAATCCTTTTCCTACAGCGCCGATTGATTTTTCAGGGTTCGACTCCACAAAGTCAACCTTGCTGATTCCTGCCAAAAGGCAAACCATGTCTGTCTTTTCTTTTATTACTTCCGCGCTTGAGCCTTTGGAAATTTTTACGGCAATATGGAGCTTGCTTGCAGGATCAATTCCGCATTCAACACGAAGTCCGCGCAAAGTTCTGATAAGTTCCTTTAAAGTTTCAAAACGCTCTGTGATTTCTTTGTTTATGCGGCTTGATTTTTCCTCTGGATACGGAGCTGTAACAAGAAGTCCTGTGTATTCTTCGCAAGGAAGAATTTTCTGCCCGCCGGCTTTCTTGCGGTTTTCTACAATCTGAGCCAAAGGCAGCTTGGAATAAATTTCTTCTGTAACGAAAGGAATATACGGATGAAGCAAACGAAGGCTTTCTTCAAGAACATTAAGCAGAACAGAAACCGCCCGGTCTTTTTCGTGGTCATCGCCATTCTTAAACGAAAGTTTTGTAGCTTCAACATACCAGTCGCAGAAATCGTTCCAGAAATATTCATAAATTGCAGAAGCTCCATCGTTGTAACGATAGCTTTCAAAAGCAGCCCTTGCATTTTTTACGGCATTGTCAAGGCAAGTATAAATCCACTTGTCAAGCTCGTTAAGGTCTGAGTCAGCAACAGGAATAAGTGTTCTGCCTTCAAGATTGCCAAGAATATAGCGGCTTGCGTTCCATACTTTGTTGCAGAAGCGGCTTCCCATCTTGAATGAATCCTTGTCTACAAGAACATCCTGTCCCTGCGCACACATATAGCTCAAAGTGAATTTAAGGGCATCCGCGCCGTAAAGGTCGATAATCTCAAGCGGGTCGATTCCGTTTCCAAGCGACTTGGACATTTTTCTGCCCTGCTTGTCGCGAACAAGTCCGTGAATATAAATGTCATGGAACGGAGATTTTCCTGTAAACTCAAGGCCTGCCATAATCATGCGGCTAACCCAGAAGAAAATAATATCATAAGCTGTAACAAGAGCTGTAGTTGGATAAAAATGCTCAAGGTCGGAAGTTTTTTCAGGCCAGCCAAGAGTACTGAACGGCCAAAGCCATGAAGAGAACCAAGTGTCAAGAACATCAGGATCCTGCTTTAAATGGGAAGCATCCGCGCCGCACTTAGGACATTTTACCGGGTCTTCACGGCTGACAATTGTTTCTCCGCACTCGCAGTACCATACAGGAATTCTGTGTCCCCACCAAAGCTGACGGCTTATGCACCAGTCGCGGATATTTTCCATCCAGTGAGTAAATGTGTTTTCCCATTTGCGCGGATAAAAAACAAATTCCTCATTCTTCCAGGCGGCAAGAGCTTTATCTGCAAGCGGCTTCATTTTTACAAACCACTGGTCGCTCAAATACGGCTCTACGACAGTTGAACATCTGTAGCAATGGCCAACTGAATGCTTGATTTTTTCCTCGCCCTTGTAAAGTCCAAGCTCCTTTAAATCTTCTATAATAAGCTTGCGTGCTTCTGGGCATTTTAATCCGCGGTATTTTTCCGGGCAGTTATTGTTTAAAGTTCCGTCTGGATTTAAAATGTTTATAACTTCAAGATTGTTTCTTTTTCCAACTTCCCAGTCGTTAGGATCGTGCGCCGGAGTGATTTTTACCATTCCAGTTCCAAATTCCTTGTCAACATAAGAATCTGCAATCAAGCTGATTACACGGCCGGTAAGCGGAAGCTTAAGTTTTTTTCCAACGACAGACTTGTAACGCTCATCTTCTGGATTTACAGCAACCGCAGTATCGCCAAGCAAAGTTTCCGGACGGGTTGTGGCAATTTCAATTTTTCCAGAGCCGTCTTCAAATTCATAATAAATGTGATACATGAAGCCGTCTGTGTCTGTGTGCTCAACTTCATCATCAGCAAGAGCAGTTCCGCAGCGAGGACACCAGTTTACAAGATAGTGTCCTTTATAGATAAGGCCGCGCTCATAAAGAGTAACAAAAACATTGCGAACAGCCTTAGAAAGACCTTCGTCCATTGTAAAACGCTCGCGGTTCCAGTCAACGGAATTTCCAAGCTTGCGCTGCTGCTTAACAATTGTGTTATGATGGTCTTCCTTTACCTTCCAAGTGCGCTCAAGGAATTTTTCACGTCCAAGGTCATTGCGGGTCTTTCCCTCTTTTTTAAGCTGCTTTTCAACAACATTCTGAGTGGCAATTCCTGCATGGTCAGTTCCAGGAATCCAAAGAGTGTCGTCGCCTTTCATTCTGTGGTAGCGCACAACAATATCCTGCAATGTATTGTTCAGCCCGTGCCCCATGTGAAGAACACCTGTAACATTTGGCGGAGGAATTACGACCGTATACTTTGAAACAGAAGATTTTTTAGACTTGTTCAAGTAACATTCATGCACCGGAGAATCCTTGTCGGACGCAGGCTTAAAGCATCCTGTCTGAACCCATTCAGCATAAATTCTATCTTCAAAATCTTTTGGATTGTAGGATTTTTCAAGTTCAATAGCTTTCATCGTAACCTCTATCTACACACAGACTTGTGCAATTTTTTTATAGGGCAAAATTATAATATTTTTTTTTGATGTTTGCAATGAAAAGAAAAGATGAGAACAGGGCAAACGCATTATAAATGTATTCAGCATAAAACTGGCTCCCAGACACGGTTTTCTGGTTCAAAATCGCGCAATAATGCGCTACACGCTGATTGTTGCAAAGTTTATGGGGATGGAGTTGTATTATTCTGCTGTAGATACTTGCCAGGGATAATGCCAGATTATGTCACAATCACCAGTCGCTTTCCTAGTAAAAACAAAGTATTGGTGGTATAATTAAAAGATAAAGTTATGTCAGATATCGGCTATTCAGAAAAAGATTTTGAAAACTACATTGTTAATCTTCTCACCTCAAAAAGTGGTTACATCCACGGAAACAACAATGATTATAATCCTCAAAAATCGATTCTGCCACAAACTTTTATTTCTTTTGTAAAATCTACACAGCCTGATAACTGGACTTGCCTTTGTGATAAGTTTGACACAGAGCAGGAAGCAGAAGAAAAAGTTATAGATGAACTGATTGCTTCTAGAAAATCGCAGGGCACTCTGGACCTGCTTCGAAAAGGTTTTACTTTTCGTTCCATCCAGTTTGATACAGTCTACTGGAAACCGGAAAACAATTTAAATCCCGAAACTATAGACCTATATAATAAGAATATCTTTACAGTAATAAACCAGCTGATTGGAGATGCAGGCAAATCTGTACATACCCCAATTCCAGACATTGTGCTTTTCATAAATGGAATCCCTGTTGTAACAGCAGAATTAAAATTTGAATTGCAGGGACAGGGTTATAGTGAAGCTGAAACTCAGTATAAACTACGCAGTCTTGCTGAACCTTTATTCAAATTCAAAACAGGACCTCTTGTTCATTTTGCCGTAGATACCGCAAACGCCTCAATGACAACAAAACTTTCAGGTTTTGGAACAAACTTTTTGCCTTTTAATCTTGGAAGTAATGGAGCAGGGAACCAGGGCGGAAAGGGAAATCCCAAAGCTGCAGAAGGTCATTTTGCGACAGATTATCTTTGGGAAGAAGTGCTTTCAAAAGACAGCCTGCTAGATATTTTACAATCTTTTGTGACAATAGAAGTTGAGCCAAAAACAAAAGACGAGACTTTGATTTTCCCTCGTTATCATCAGCTGGATGTTGTTCGAAAACTTCTTAAAGATGTTGAAGTAAACGGTTCAAAGAAAAATTACCTTATTGAACACAGTGCCGGCTCTGGAAAATCAAATACAATTGCCTGGCTGGCTTTTCATTTGAACAATCTTTATTTTGCAGGAAAGAATGAAAAAGTTTTTGATACAATCATCGTATTAAATGACCGTCGTGTTCTTGATAAACAAACCCGCAATACAATCATGTCATTTAATCCAAAAGATGGAACGGTAAAAATTGCAAAAAAATCATCTGACATAACTGATTTTATAAAACTTGGAAATGTAATTATCATAAGCACGATTCAAAAGTTTCCTTTGATTTATAAAGAACTTGAAGAACTCAAAGCTCAAAATCCAAACCGTCGTTTTGCAGTTATTGCAGATGAAGCTCATCAGTCGCAGACAGGAACTGCTGCTGGAAAAGTAAAAATAGGACTTGGCTCTGATGCTGAATCGCAAATAAAAGCAGAAGACCAGGATGACATTCCAGAAGAAGGTGATGCAACAGACGAAGAACAGGAAAAAATCCTACGACAGGTTGCAACCGGTAAGCAGTCAAACATGAGCTTCTTTGCTTTCACTGCAACACCAACAGGCCAGACACTTCAAATGTTTGGCGTTCATTGTAAAGTGATTGATCCAAAATCAGGAAAAGATGTAGACGGCTACAGACCATTCCATGTTTATTCAATGCAGCAAGCAATTGAAGAAAAATACATTCTCGATGTTCTTGTAAATTATTCTACATACAAACAGTATTATAATCTTAGAATCAAAAATGAAGATGATGACAATCAGTATGATTCCAAAACAATTTATGGCATGGCGGCAAAATATGTTGCAGAACATGAACATAGAATTTCAAAAATCACTGATATCATAATAGAACACTTTGAACAGACTGGCTGTAAGACTATAGACGGCAAAGGTAAAGCCATGGTTGTTACCTCTTCCAGAAAAGAAGCTGTTTTGTATGCCCGTACTTTAAGAGATAAACTTTCTCAAAAAGGTCATTCAAACTGGGGTGTGTTAGTTGCATTTTCTGGTGACATTGATGGTAAAACAGAAAGCCAGATGAATTCCTTTCCTATTAATCCGCTGGCAGAAGATGGAGATATAATTACAGAAAACCAGACACCAGAATCCTTCAAGCAGGATAAATATCGCTTTATTGTTGTAGCAGATAAATATCAGACAGGATTCAGCGAAAAGCTTTTGAGTGTAATGTATATTGATAAACCATTGCATAATATAAAGGCCGTTCAGACTTTAAGCCGCCTGAACAGAACAATGGCAAACGAAGCAAAGCTTGCAGAACGAGACTGTTTTATTCTTGATTTTGTAAACGACAGAGAAGAAATAAAAGAAGCCTTCCAGACATATTACGGAAAGATTGAACTTGAAGGTGAATATACAATAGAAGAATTAAAAGCGCTTAAAGCCAAAATTGACAAATACGCAATCATCGAAGAAACAGAAGTTGAGCAATACATTCAGATTCTAAATGAATTAGTTGCAAAAAATGCAGACCTTACAAAAGATAACATTGCTCAAAAAACAATGAATCTTGTTTCAGACTTTGTTGCCAGATTCAAAAAACTTAAAGATGAAGATAAAAAAGAGTTTAAGCACAAGTGCATCCGCTATGTAAAAATCTTTATGTTCCTGCAGAATATTAAGAACATAAAAGATGCACCTCTAGTAAAACTTGGACTGTATTTACGACTCATAAATCCTCTTTTACGCATTAAATATATCAATCCTCCGGAAATAATTAAACCTTCAGATATCAAAAGGCTCATAGAACTTTCTGATTACAAGATTGATTTTGAAATGACAGAAGCAATCCGCCTTGTAGCAGATGACGGCTCAATTGTTCAGCCAAGCCCAGATGGTGGTGCAAAAGATCCTCCTAAACCAGCTCCTACAACAGTTCAGGAAATGGTAAGCAGAATTAATACCCGCTTTGGAACAGATTTTACAGACGAAGATATTGTACCTGCCCTAAGTGCCTTTAAGAAAAGTTTTGCAGCAGATAAGGAATTCTGCAATACAGGGCTTTTAAAACAATATCCAAAATATGAACTCAAGTATAATGGTAATGATGGACTGACTGTATTTGTAAATACTGCCTTGTCTTCACCAGAAATTACTGATAAAGTTCGCGATGTTCTTACATCAAATGAAGAATTTTTATATTCATTCAAAGATGAAATCAGAATGCCAATTTACGAGCATCTTATACATAAATTACACATAGCATAAAAAGGAAATAAAAATGTCACTTACATCGAATGTTACTGAAAAAGCAAACCTTCTTTGGAACATTGCAGAAAAGCTAACAGGCTCATATAAACCACACGAATACGGTCTTGTAATTTTACCGCTCACCGTTATCCGCCGCTTTGACTGCATTCTTGAACCAACACACGAAAAAGTTCTTGCAAAAGCCAAAGAAATTGAAAAGATGCCGGAAGCAATCAAAAGTGTTCAGTTTCAGCAGATTACAGGACATCCTTTTTATAACACATCAAATTTTACTCTTAAAACTCTTGTAGAAAATCCAAATCAGATAAACAAAAATTTTGAAAACTATCTTGATGGATTTTCTGCAAATATCCGCGAAGAAATAATCGCTAAGTTCAATTTTGCAGAACAGCTCAAACGCCTTAAGCAAAAAGACCTGCTTCTTATAGTGCTTCAGGAATTTGTAAGCGAAAAAGCAGACTTCAGCCCTAAGAAAATCAGCAATATCGAAATGGGTTATATTTTTGAAGAATTGATTAGAAGATTCTCCGAAGCTCACAACGAAGATGCCGGACAGCATTACACTCCGCGCGAAGTTATTGAACTTATGACAGAGCTTTTGTTTATTGATGATGAAGATATCCAGAAGAAAAAAGAATGTTCTAAATCAATTTACGACCCGGCCTGTGGAACCGGCGGAATGCTCAGCGTTGCAAGTGAATACATAGAAAGCCGAAATCTTCCTGTAACACTTGAAAGTTATGGTCAGGAAATTAATGATGAAACATACGCAATCTGTAAGGCAGACATTCTTATAAAAAGCAAAGACGGCAAGCAGGCAGAAAACATTCGTAACGGAAACACCTTGAGTGATGATAAATTTCCAAAGCTTACTTTTGACTATATTTTGAGTAATCCGCCTTTTGGTCGTGAATGGAAAAATGAAAAAGCCGCTGTAGAAAAAGAAGCAGACTTAGGTGAAAACGGACGTTTTGGACCTGGTCTTCCAAAAATCAGCGACAGCCAGATGCTCTTTATGATGAACATAATTGCCAAGATGGATAAAGAAAACGGCAAGGCTGCAGTAATTCATAACGGTTCGCCTCTTTTTACAGGAGATGCCGGAAGCGGAACAAGCAATATCCGTAAGTATATTCTGGAGCACGATTTACTTGATGCAATCATAGCCCTGCCAAATGATATTTTCTACAACACAGGAATTGCAACTTATATCTGGATTTTCAACAACAGAAAATCAGCAGAACGCAAGAACAAGGTTCAGCTCATAAATGCAAACTCTCTTTTCAAAAAACGCCGCAAAGCCCTTGGCAACAAGCGAAACGATATTTCAGAGGCAAACATCAAACAGATTGTAGAGCTTTACAACAAGTTTGAAGAAAACGAGCTGAGCAAAATTTTTGATACAAAAGATTTTGGCTACACAACAATTACAGTAGAACGCCCTCTAAAAGATGAAAAAGGAGAGCTTGTTCTAAAGAACGGAAAAAAGCAGCCGGATTCAAGTCTGCGCGATACAGAAAATGTTCCCCTCAAAGAAGATATAAAAGAATACTTCAAACGAGAAGTTCTTCCTTTTGCTCCAGATGCCTGGATAGACGAAAAAAAGAATGTAGTGGGCTACGAAATTCCATTTACAAGATATTTCTACAAATACGAAGCACCAAAACCAAGTGCTCAGATTATGGATGAAATAAAGGAACTGGAAAAAAATCTTGCTGGCAGCCTTACAGAAATTTTTGAAGAGTAAAAATGACAAAAAAAGATTATTTGACAATACACCAAAAATGCACTATCTTAAAAGTAAGAAAACCTTGCACGCCTCTAGATACCTTTTATGGTCTCAATGCGCACCCAGCGAGGTTCTTTTTTTGTCCGGGAACTGCTTCAGATTTAAAAGGAAGGCACAGATGAGCAAAAAGCAGTACACCAAACCGCCGCTTCCTTTAGATGAACAGGCCCAATTACTTCTCGATCGTGGCTTAAAAGGTATCTCAAAAGAAGCTCTTATTCAAAAACTCGAAAATATAAATTATTACAGATTACGAGGCTATACATATCCTTATCAGAATAATTATGTAGATAATACTCCGTTTTTTCCAAATTCAAAATGGGAATTTATTTGGAATGATTATATTTTTGATTCCAAATTGCGAAACCTTGTTACGGATGCTCTCGGACATATTGAAGTTTCATTAAGGACTCAACTTGAGCTGGAAATGTCTTTGGCTCACGGTTCAAGATGGTATACAGATTTAACTCTTGCTTATGATGAAGATCTATTTAATAAAAATCTTGATGAATTAAATGGACATTGGAACCGTTCACGAGAAAGATTCAAAGAACACTACGAAAGCGAGTATGACACTTCATACCCACCCCCTGCATGGATGATTTTTGAAACAACGACATTTGGTACTGTCTCTAAAATTTATTCAAATATCAAAAAAGACGTTCCCGCAAAAACCAGGATTGCAAATTATTTTGGTTTTACAAAAGCATCCACCAAGGTTTTTATAAGCTGGGTGCAGCATTTAAATCTTGTAAGGAATATTTGTGCCCATTATTCAAGACTATTTAGCCGAAGTTTTATTGTCCGACCTATGTTACCAACTTCTAAACCTGAAAGATGGGTTCGCAATATTCCGGCCCAAGATAGAATATATGTTTCAATTTGTATAATCACATATTTTTTGGATATATGTGCTCCAGAGTTCAATTTCAGAAAGAACTTAAAAGAAGTTATGTCTATGTGCCGCCCAGCGCAACTGCCTTCTATGGGATTCCCTGCCGACTGGAAAAATCAGGCTTTATTTATGGAGGCCTCAGAATGATAAAGATGAAAAACAGCGGCGTAGAATGGATAGGCGAAATTCCTGAGGAGTAAAATATGGCAAAGTTTACAGTAAAAGATACAGAAATTACAGTCGTAAAAATAAAAGATGAAGATTATCTTTGTCTTACAGATATGCTAAAAGCCAAAGATGGGGATTTTTTTATTACCGACTGGCTTAGAAACAGAAATACTCTTGAATATATAGGAATTTGGGAAAAAGTATATAATCCAAGTTTTAATTATGGCGAATTCGCCATAATTAAAAGTCAGGCCGGATTAAACAGTTTTAAAATCAGTGTAAAGGAATTTGTAGAAAAAACAAATGCAATAAGTATTCAGGCAAAAGCAGGACGATATGGTGGAACTTATGCACATAAAGACATTGCTTTTGAATTTGCAATGTGGATAAGTCCTGAATTTAAAATCTATATTGTAAAAGAATTTCAGCGGCTTAAAGCAGAAGAACAAAAGCTGCTTGGATGGTCTGCAAAACGAGAATTAGCAAAAATCAATTACAGAATACATACAGATGCTATTAAGCAGAATCTCATTCCTCCAGAGCTAAGTCCAGCCCAAAAATCATTTGTATACGCAGATGAGGCCGACATGCTTAATGTTGCCATGTTTGGTATGACAGCAAAACAATGGCGTGAAGCAAATCAAGATCTAAAAGGAAATATTCGAGATTACGCTACAATTAACCAGTTAATCTGCCTTAGTAATATGGAAAATCTGAATGCAGTTTTTATAAATGACGGAATGCCACAAAGCGAACGACTTGAAAAATTGAACAAAATCGCAATTCAACAGATGAAAGTACTGGAAAACATCGATGACAAAAATCATCTTACGGATGGCAACAAATGAAAAACAGCGGCGTAGAATGGATAGGAGAAATTCCTGAGGATTGGGAAGCTATCAGATTAAAATATATTTACTCAACGACAAAGGCAAAATTACCTAAGCAATTTTATGATGATAAAAGTCTTACTCCTTATTTATCTATGGATTTTATCAGAGATTCGATAAATACCGAACCTGTATATGCCAAAGATGGAGATTATTGTTCCGAAGAAGATATTCTGATTCTTTGGGATGGTTCAAATGCAGGTGAAATTGTTTTTAATCATCCAGCTGGTTATGCACCATCTACAACAGCAATATTAAAAAAACTATCAACACAGTCTCTGCCTGTTTACGACAAATTCTATTTAAAATCTTTGGAAGATGATTTACGTCGAAATACTAATGGAATGGGTATTCCACATGTTAATGGTTCATATTTAAATAATTCACTATTTCTTCTTCCTCCAAAATCAACCCAACAGCACATCGCCTCATATCTGGATAAAAAATGCAGCAAAATAGAAGAAACAATCCAGAACCAGCAGCAGGTAATAGAAAAACTAAAAACCTACAAACAATCCCTAATCACCGAAGCCGTCACCGGCAAAATCAAAATCCAAAACGGCAAAGTCTGTGGAAAATATGAAAGCTATAAAGACTCTGGTGTAGAATGGATTGGAAAAATTCCAAATGAGTGGGAAGTAAAAAAACTGAAACATATTGCAGATTCATTTTCAAAAGGTAGTGGCATAACCAAAGAAGAAATTGTAATAAATGGTGATATACCTTGTGTAAGATATGGAGAATTGTATACAAAATATGATTATCATTTTACAAAATGTCAGACAAGAACTAATTTGAAAAAAATTGAAACACCTAAATATTTTTCACATGGAGATGTTCTTTTTACATGTACAGGAGAACTTGTTGAAGAAATCGGAAAAAGTATTGCTTACTTAGGTAATGAAAAATGTCTTGCTGGTGGTGATATTATTGTTTTAAAACATTCTCAAGATCCAATGTTTATGGGATTTGCCCTTGATAGCAAATATGTACAAGGTCAGAAAAGTTTTGGAAAAACAAAATTGAAAGTTGTACATATTTCATCTGGAGAAATAGCTAGACTTTTAATTGTTCTTCCACCAAAGGAAGAGCAAAAAGAAATCGCCGACTATCTCGACAAAAAATGCACAGCCATCGACACCGCCATAGAACAAAAACAAAACCTAATAGAAAAACTAACAGAATATAAAAAGTCCCTGATTTACGAATGCGTAACCGGGAAGAAGGAGATATAAAAAAATGAAAAAAACAATATTAGATAGCATTATTTCAATTATTACAACATCATTTCTCTATTTTATTTTCTCGTTAATATCAGCTTCTTTTCTTGCAGATAAAGGTTGCGTTAGAATTACAGGAACTTATAAAG
>ERZ1035070.417-NODE-417-length-13753-cov-10.667032_pt1 | contig 13753 bp, 14 predicted proteins | sample MGYA00520603_ERZ1035070 | MGnify/ENA primary metagenome ERZ1035070 (study PRJEB33766, sample SAMN09781695) | gut metagenome | biome: gut microbiome | host: Homo sapiens | place: Madagascar | study: EMG produced TPA metagenomics assembly of the PRJNA485056 data... | reverse complement strand
ACGCTCTTTCTGTCGTTTCTTCTTTCCTTCCCTTAAACTGTCAAATAACGGCGATATAAACTAGCAGCCATGCTGCCTAATATTTTTTTTATTTTGTTCCTTTGTTTTCAAAGGGTGAGATAGAATATATAACTGTGAAGAAATATTGTCAATAGCAAATTTCAAAAAAAGATAAAATTTATTAAATTTTTTCTGTTCCGAATAAAAAAAAGCAGACGTTTTCAGCCTGCTTCCATTTATTTATGGAGTATAAAACTTTTAACTTCCTAGTTTTCCTCGTAATCAATGTTTTCTTCCGCTGGCAAGTCAGTTTCTTCATATTCGCCGCTGTCATAATCATCATCAGCAGGAAGAACAACCATCTGGGACTGCACTGCGCTCTGAATTTCCTCTTCAGCTATCGCATCGACCAAGTCCTTTGCCTGCGCCCTTGTAAAGTACAAAAGATTTCCGCCGTATTCAATTTGAGTGTCGCCCTTTCTTTGATTTGACTTTGTAGAAGGAATTTTTATGCAGAAATAAGGAGACTTTCCGACAAAAACATAGCCCATGGAAATTTTAGGGTCAGCATAAGAAGAATACTGGAAAGGTCCCCATTCAATTTTTGCACGGGCATATTCATAAGTCGCCTTGTATTTTTTCTGATTACGGTCAAGTTTTTTTTCTTCAAAATCCTTTAAATAAGCATTGTAAGAAGTGATAACAGCTTTGCGCGCATCTTTGTCCAAAAGAAGACGCTCCTTGTTCGGCATATTTTTATAGACAATTCCTGCCGTTCCGTTCTTTGGGAAAAGCATAACGGAAAAATCTTTTGCCTCAAGCTCATTAACAAAAATTTTTCTTAGCCTGAAAGTTCCAGAGCCAAGCTCAACAGGATCGAATTTTCCAAGCTTTACAATTTCAATTTCCTGCTTTACCTTTGGAGTTCTTGCCGCAAACGACAACGCAGCCATTGTTCCGACCATTATAAACAAAATTTTCTTTTTCATATTTTCCTCTATTTAATTAAGTTCTTCCATTCCGTTCAGAAGATTCTTTAAAGCGCAAAGCTCATCTTTTGTGAATGTTACGCCTTTTCCCATTTTTTGATGCTCGGAATCCCAGGAACGTATGTCGTACTTTGCAGGACGACCTCCCCAAGATACAAAATTCAACTCAAGGTTCCAGCCAGACTTTGATGTGGAAAGAACACCGATATTTTTCTTTATATCCGGCGGAGTAAAACCTTCAGACATTGCCATAAAATCCTCCGACAAAACATGCGCCTCACTTTTATAAAAACAACCGCTCACAAAACAAAAAGTTACAGGCGTTTTTTAGCTTTTATATTAATGCCGTTTGTCTTTTTTGTCATCAATAAAATTCCATTCTAAAACAAAACGTATTACACCTTTTACGCAATCTGTTTATTGCCGAAATGCAATTAGTATTATATATTGATAGTAAGCAAAATCGCTTTTATGAAAACTGAAATTCAAAAGGCAGACAAAGCTTTTCGTTTTTTTACTTTATGGAGGAAAAATGATTAAAAGTAAACTTGTATTGGCAGCATTCGCAGCCATGTCGCTTGCACTGATCTCGTGCGGCTCATCGCCAAAAGAAGAGCCAGAGATTCAAGTAGAGGATGTTTCTGAAAACACAGCAGAAGAATCTCAAGACCAACAGCAAATTTCCGAAGACACCGAAGAGTCAAATGAAGCAACACTCAGCAAAATTGAGTCTTCAAGGCAGGACGCAATAAATGCCGGCGCGCAGAACGCAGCTCCAGACGCATTTAACGCCGCAGAAGAAGAATACAATTCTGTAAAAGCAGCAATGGAGCAAGGCGAAGATGTTTCTGCAAGGCTAAAAGATCTCCTTGCACGCTATCAGGCTTTAAAGGCTTATGCAGACGCAGTTGCAAAGAAAGCAAAGATTGATGAAAACGGATTTGCTTCTTATGCGCAGAATGTATACAACGACGGCTCTTCCATTATCAGTGAGCTTGCATCTTCAAAAGACTACGGAAGCGATTGGAATAAAAAAGCAGTTTCCGCAGATGCAAAAATGACTTTTGTTCTTAAAGCAGCTTACAAATCGCTTGCACAGGCTGAACGCACAGAAGCATTTAAAGCAAAGAGAAATGCGGACAGCATAAAGTGCTCTGTTTCAAGAAAAGCTGACTACGATAAATTTGTTGCAAACTTCAAATCTGGCGATCAGAATTACGTTACAGGAAATCCAGAAGGCGCGATTGCAAACTACACAAAGGCTAAAGAAGGATTCTCATCTCTTTATGCACAGGTTTCCGAAGCAAGAACACAGGCCCAGGCAGCAATTGAAGAAGCAAAGAAACGTGTTGCAGAAAGTGAGACAAATGCTCAGTGGGCAGACAAGGAAAAACCTCTTGGAGACGAGCCGGTAGAAGGAATCGAGGAAGCAGACACACAGCTTCTTGAAGCAGACGACTTTACAAAGGCAGAAAACTCAGAAGTTGAAATCGAAGAAACTATCGAAGAAGCTGCACAGGAGGCTGAATAATGAAAAAAATACTTGCTTGCACAGTCGCATCTGTTCTGGGACTTTCAGTTTTTGCAGCCAGCTACACAAACAACACATACCAGAAACTTGCAAAAGAATACACACAGAAAGCAGAAAGAGCATTAGACGCAGGAGAATATGTTCTTGCTGAAGAATACGCTGCAAAAGCAAAAGAAAACGCAGAGCTTTCTGACACTTACATAAGCCACATGCTGCAAAAGGAAAGCGCAGAAAAAGACCTCAACCTTGCAAGAAACAGGCTCGCCTATGTTGAAAGCATCAACGGAAAAGAAAACTTCCCGATTGCTTATGATTCAGCATCAAAGTCTCTTGCACAGGCTGAAGACGCATTTGCAAAAGAAGAATGGAATGCAGCTTCAAGCTATTCAAAGCAGGTTCTTGACGCTTTGGCAGAAATAAAAGAAGTTACACCGCTTCCAAAATACTATGTTGTAAAACCTTGGGAGTCAGATAAAGACTGCTTCTGGAACATTTCTGGAAGACCTTACGTTTACAACAATCCTTATTTGTGGGAAAACCTTTACGAAGCAAACAAGAATTCCCTTCCAGATCCAAAGAATCCAAACTTGATTCGTCCGGGAATGAAAATGGAAATTCCTTCAATTTCTGGCGAATACCGCGACGGAGTTTACAGCCCGGACAAAGACTACGAGCCTTTTCAAAAACGCTAAAAATTCCTAGCTAAATACAGGGCAGCTGCAGAAGCCATCAACGCATGGCAATATTCGTGGCTGCCCATTTTTTTTATCACTTCGGACTTTGAAATTTCCATGTAGTTTACATATTCATCAGAATCCAGATTCTGTTTACCGGAAAACTCCAAGTCTTCAGCAAGAAAAACATGGACGTGATTTGCAAAGAGAGCCGGATTAGGATTCATAGAGCCGAGGCAAGTCATTTTTTTTGCGGTTGCGCCGGTTTCTTCCAAAAGCTCACGTTTCGCAGCCTCAAGCGGAACCTCTCCCTTGTCTATTACGCCGCCTGGAAATTCAATGCTTAAAGATTTTTCTCCGTGCCGCCATTGCCTTACCATAAGAAAATTTTCACCGTCATCTGGAATTACAATCACCCAGTCAGGAGCTTCGTTCACAATGTAAACACCTTCAGTTCCATCGGGACTTACGCTGATCCGTTCAGTAACAGCAAAAACAGGAGTTTTAAAAACCTCCCTGCGGAATTTTTCGTGCCATATAAGTTTTTTGTCGTCCATGCTTTTTATACTAAAATTATTCTGAAAGTTTAGCAAGAAAGATAACATTATAAAAATTGCAAATTTTAAAAAACGGATTTATAATTTAATTATCAAAAATAATATTTAAAACAGGAGGCGTATTATGGCAATCATCGCAATTTCAAGACAGGTGGCTGCACTGGGAGACGAAATAGCTGCGGCGGTGGCAAAAAAACTTGGCTACACATTTATAACTCGCAAACAGATAGAAGACCGCATTGTAGAGCTGGGATTTCCAAAAGAAAAGCTTCAAAAATATGACGAAATAAAACCAGGATTTTTCGCAAGCCTCGCAAAAGGACGTGATGAATACCTGAACTATTTGCAGTATGCGATTCTGGAAGCGGCAAGCAAAGGAAACTGCATTTTAATAGGGCGCGGTTCATTTGTAATTCTTGAAGATGTTCCAAATTTGATTTCACTGCGCTTCGTAGCAAAAGAATCTGTAAGAGCTAAACGGCTTGAAAAGGAATTCAATTGGACAGAGAAGCAGGCAATGGCAAGAATAAATGAAAGCGCGGCGAACAGAAAAGGATTCCACAAAAGTTTCTTTAACGTAGACAACGAGGATGCAAGTCACTACATGCTCACAATAAACACAGGAATTCTTGAACCGGAGGAAGTCGTAAAGCAAATCGTAAACTTTGTAAAATATTTTTCAGCCCCGGAAAAAGAAGCCTTAGGAAAAAAGCGCATTGAAAATATGCTCAAAGCCCAGGACTTAACAAACAAGCTTCTCTTTGAATACAAACTGAATATAAATTTTCTGCGTGCAATAATCGATGACGAAGGAACATCTATAACGTTGCAAGGCGTGGCAGATTCTCAGGCTGTAGTAGATAGAGCCGTCACACTTGCGGCAAAAATTCTTCCAAGCTGCACAATAAAATCAGCAGTAAATATTGTTCAGGACTTTAAAGGTTGCTAACAGAGGGCGGTTTATATGAAAAGTTTTTAATGCATATTTTTAACTGTGATTCCCATGCAGTTTGCCGCAAAACGAACGTCGACATGGGAATCTTATATACAGCTTATCGTTCAAGCCCGATAATGACAGTTTTTATTCAACAGTAACAGACTTTGCAAGGTTGCGTGGCTTGTCCGGGTTATTCCCCCTGTGAACTGCACAATAGTAAGCAAAAAGCTGCGCCGGAATTATTGAAAGCATCGGTTCAAAAAAACTTTCCGTAGAAGGAATCTTTACAATTTCATCTGCGGAAGAACTGAACGCCCCGGAATCATCCTGCGTAATAACAAAAGTAGAAGCACCGCGGCTCTTAACTTCAATAATGTTGCTTGCAAGTTTTTCGTAAAGCTCAGGAACTGTAGCAGTCGCAACAACAAGAGTGTCCATGTCTATAAGCGCAATCGGTCCGTGCTTAAGCTCGCCTGCCGCAAAAGCCTCGCTGTGCATATAGCTTACTTCCTTAAGTTTAAGAGCGCACTCAAGACTTGTCGCGCTGTCATACTGGCGGCCAATAAAAAACACCTTCTGCTTGTTGTAGTTCTTGGAAACAAATCTCTGGATAGAAGCCTTGTCTTCAAGAATCTGTTGAACTTTCTCTGGAATAGAATTCAACTCGCAAAGATATTTTTTATAGTCAGAAGCGGAAATCGTTTCTTTTATAAATGCGGATTTCAAGGCAAGCATGCAAAGGCACATAAGCTGAGTTGTGTACGCCTTGGTTGAAGCAACCGCAATTTCAGGGCCTGCCCAAGTATAAACAACATCATCAGCTTCGCGGCTTACAGTTGAACCCACGCAGTTTGTAATCGCCGTAACGTGAACGCCGTTCTGCTTTGCAAGACGCAACGCAGCCAAAGTGTCGGCGGTTTCCCCGGACTGGCTTATTACAATAAAAATATCGTCTTTGCATAGAATAGGATTTCTGTAGCGGAATTCGCTTGCAACATCGACCACAACAGGAACACGCGCAAGCTGCTCAAAAACATACTTTGCCACAACTCCGGCATGATACGCTGTTCCGCAGGCTACAATAACAATGCGCTTGGCTTCCTTCCATTTTTCGTCAAAGCAAAGCTCGTCAAACTTTATGTCAACAGGAACTCCGCCTTCAAAAACAAGACGCGGCCTCATTGTGTCTGTAAGAACTTTTGGCTGCTCGTGGATTTCTTTTAGCATAAAATGCTCGTAGCCGCCTTTTTCTGCGGAAGAAATATCCCAGTCAACATGGAACGGCTGCTTTATTATGCGGTTTCCGTCCTCATCAAAAAGGTCAACATGGTCTTTATAAAGCACTGCGATTTCTTTCTGGTCAAGGAAGTAGACATCGCGGGTGTACTCAAGAACAGCAGGAACATCGCTTGCAATGAAGTTTTCATCCTTTCCAAGTCCTACGATAAGCGGACATTCCTTTCTTGCGGCAATGACTCTATCTGGAAAGTCTTTGCACAGAACTCCAAGAGCATAGCTGCCTTCCAAGCGGTTTACAGTCGCCTTTACAGCTTCAAAAATATCCAGTGAATCTTCATAGTAATAGTTTATAAGATGAGCAATTACTTCTGTATCTGTATCGCTCTTGAACACAACGCCTTCACTCTGAAGCCATGCCTTGAGCTTTGCAAAGTTTTCAATGATTCCGTTGTGAACAACAGCAATTGTTCCGCTTTCGTTAAGATGCGGATGTGCATTTATGTCGCTAGGCTCGCCGTGAGTCGCCCATCTTGTATGCCCGATTCCAAGAGAGCCCTCAATTGTTTCCTTCGCGATTTTTTCTTCAAGAGCCTTTAGCGCGCCTTTCACCTTGCGCACCAAAATGTCCTGGCCGTTAAACACTGCGATTCCCGCGCTGTCATATCCGCGGTACTCAAGTTTCTTAAGCGCATTCACCAAAACCGGTGTAGCATTTTTATTGCCGATATATCCTACAATTCCACACATATAATTATTCTAGCGAATTTTTCGCATTTTGAACAGAATATATTTCGTAAAAACAAAATAACAGATAGCCTCAGGAAAATTTTATTTTTGTCCGGAATATAATATTCTTGAGGGATATAATCCATTCCTGCATATTTATGCAAATTTAACATTCCGCCGAAAGTTCCACTAGGAAAAAAAACGCACAATGCACTATAATGGCGCAAGGTTTTGGACAAATGAAAAGACTTTTGGGACTTGCCGTAGTTTTAATATTTTCCGCAAGGATTTTTTCCGCCACATTAAAGGATGCGCAGGACAGGCTTACGGCAATTGAAGAATTCAAAAGCGGAATTCTAAGTTCAAGTCCAAACGGATTTTTTTCTGACGAGGAAATGGATGCGCTCAATCTTCTTTATCAGGTTCTTGAAGGAGACGAATACACAGTAAACTCGCTTAGCGGCGCGATGGATTTTTCCATAGGAGAATACAGCCTTGTTGAAACAAAATGGCCCACAGAAATTCATGGGCTTTTCTTCGGAGGAAAAATAAACTATGAGCGCAGCGTGGACATAATGTATTCAGACGCAATGGAAAAAAAATACGTTCCAGAGCCTGAAATGACTGAATATCAGCGGCGCGACTACGAATATTACATAAACGACTACGAAACCAGAATCCGCGCAGGAGAAAAATTTTTTTATGCGGAACTTACATTTAAACTCACGCACTGGCAGGGAGCAAGCGAATACAGATTTGAGCCGGTCGCGCTAAAAATCTACAAGAATTCAAAACGTCCGCGGGCAATAATCACAATCGATGAAACAAAAAGCAAGTATTTTTTTACATTCTCGGAAGAAAAAGAATTCAGGACAGAAAAGCAGATTGAAAAAAACAACGCCCGCATAAAAAGACTTCTCAAGGACGAAAGCAAAAACGCTTCCACGGAAAAAGCAAAGAAAAAAGACATAATATTCAGGGAACAAAAAGGAAGGCGGGCATTTTACGTAAGCGCGGAAACTTCCACAGATAACATCGATTTTTCAAGCACGGACTTCACTTCTTACAAGCTCGACAATATGTACGGAACCCTTACGCTAGGACTTGGGAAATTTATCTTTGCTGGAATTTCAGCCGGAATAGATTTGCCTTCGCTTAACAAAAATGTTCCTGTCTATTCTTTCGGCGGAATCTTCGGATTAAACCTGAACCTTGGAACTCACTTGCGTCCTTACGGTCAGACTTCAATTTATGCGCGCACCGACGACCACGTTGTATTTAAAACCGGAACCGGCATAGATTTTAAGCTTGGAAAATTCATGCTGAACTTTGAGTACAGTTACAACTGGAGCAGCAACGTAAACACTTCTGTAAAAGACGAGGAAACACAAAAGTTCGGCACTTACACAGCAGGAATCGGACTTACTTGGTAAAGTTTTCATTGTGAAGACACAAGTCGTTTATCGGGCATTCCGCGCACTTGGGATTTCGCGCTGTGCAAATATAGCGGCCGTGCAAGATAAGCCAGTGATGGGCGTGCATCATAAATTCAGAGGGAATGCGCTCAAGCAGGGAACGTTCAACTTCAAGTGGCGTTGAGCCTTGGGCAAGTCCAATCTTGGGACAGATTCTAAGCAGATGAGTGTCCACCGGCATTGTGGGCTTGTGGTAGACAACATTCAGAATAACGTTCGCGGTTTTTCTTCCCACGCCCGGTAAAGATTCCAAGTCTTTCCTGTTGTCTGGAACTTGCGAATTGAATTTTTCCACAAGCATTTTGCTCAAGCCCGCAACATGCTTTGCCTTATTCTTGTAAAGCCCGATTGATTTTATAAAGCCTTTTATTTTTTCTTCACCAAGAGCAAGCATAAGTTCCGGCGTATAGGCGACTTTATAAAGCGGCTCGGTTGCTTTGTTCACGGCTTTGTCCGTAGTCTGCGCAGAAAGAACCACACTCACCAAAAGACAAAAAGCGTTCGGAGCAACAAGCTCGGTTTCTGGAGACGGATTCAATTTTTGAAACCGCAGAAAGACTTGCGAAATCTGCTGCGGAGTTAAAAGTTTCAAGTTAGAACTCTTTCTTTAGGAGAGCGGCTTTGTCTGTCTGTTCCCACGGAAATTCTGAATTTCCAAAATGACCATAAGAAGCTGTCTTGGAATAAATAGGACGCTTAAGGTTGAACGTTTTTGTTATTCCAGCTGGAGTGCAGTCGAAAACTTTTTTTACAGCATCCGCAATCTGGCAGTCGGGAAGAATTCCAGTTCCAAAAGTTTCAACTAGAACAGAAACAGGGAACGGAACTCCAATCGCATAAGCAAGCTGAACTTCGCATCGTTCCGCCAAATCCGCGGCAACAATGTTCTTGGCAATGTAGCGCGCCATGTATGCTCCAGAACGGTCAACCTTGCTAGGATCTTTTCCGCTGAAAGCTCCGCCGCCGTGCCGTCCCATTCCGCCGTAAGTATCAACAATTATTTTTCTGCCTGTAAGACCAGTGTCTCCAACAGGGCCGCCGATTATAAACTGGCCTGTAGGATTTATAAAATACTTTGTGCTGGAATCCAAAAGCCCTGCAGGCTCAAGAACTGGCTTTATTATTTTTTCCATTACAGTGGATTTTATTTCGTCATAGCTGATTCCCGCATCGTGCTGCTGGCTTATAACAACAGTGTCAATTCTTACAGGACGGTGGCCTTCATATTCAATTGTAACCTGGCTTTTTGAATCCGGGCGCATCCATTTGACTTCGCCGCTTTTTCTTAGCTCTGCGGATTTTCTCATAAGCTTGTGGGCAAACATAATAGGAGCGGGCATAAGCTCAGGCGTTTCCTTGCAGGCAAAGCCGAACATCATTCCCTGATCTCCCGCGCCCTGCTGACCTTTGAATTCATCAAGGCCTTTTCCTACAACTCCCTGATTTATATCCGACGACTGGGAATGAATCATATTAAGAACAGCCATGGAATTGCAGTCCAAGCCGTAGTCTGGATTTGTGTAGCCGATTCTCTGAACAACATTGTATGCAACTTTCTGAACATCAATGTGAGCATTTGTAGAAAGTTCGCCGCCTACAAGAATAAGAGCCTGGGATGCAAAAGTTTCGCAGGCAACATGGCTTTCTGGATCCTGACGCAGACATTCATCAAGAATTCCATCTGAAATCTGGTCGCAAACTTTGTCCGGGTGACCTTCCCCCACGGATTCCGAAGTAAATAAATAATGATTTTTCGATAAGACAGCGCTCATTTTTAGAGCCTCCTGTTTAGCAAGTTTCAGTTCCACAAGAAAACTGTTCCGCCTGCAATTTGGATAAATCAGCGGATAATTTGTTCAAAACAATATAATCAAAAGCACAAAAACAAGCAAGGGAAATTTTTTTCACCTTTAGCTTCTAAAATTACAGTAATAAGGTGCCGATTAGTGCTCTAACAATGAGGCAATTACTGCACTAAATGGGTGTTGATGAGCGCACTAATAAGGAGACATTTAGTACAGTATTTAAATGGCAATTTGAGTGGAAATCTTTTATGATGCCTAAAAGGCTATTAAATACCGTTGCCGCTTGTCTGTCATATTTTATGAGATACATTGCTACCACTCAACTTCATTTTCAGAAAGACAATTTTTTACAAGGTGCGTTTTTTCCTTTTGAACGTTTTTATTCATGCCCTTGATTACATTTGAAATATTATATAATATATGAATACAGCAAAGGAGCGGAAACAATGCATATATATGCGTTATTTTCTATCCGGCAATTGTTGTTTTTATCAAATTGTTTTTATAATAAGGAGACATGAAATGTCACTGAAAAAGTCTTATTCCAAAGACAAGAAAACTTGTAACGTAACTTTTTCTGTTTCTCAGGAAGCAGCACACGGCGCAGAAAAAGTTTCAATCGCAGGAGACTTTAACAGCTGGAGCAGCACAGAAACTCCGTTGAAAAAAGGCAAAGACGGTTCTTTCTCTGTAAAAATTCCTCTTGAAGCCGGAAAAGAATATCAGTTCCGCTATCTTCTTGACGGAAAGCACTGGGAAAATGACTGGGCGGCGGACAAGTACATTCCTGCTCCATTCTCACACACAGATAATTCTGTTGTAATCTGCTAAGCTAGCTTAAAATCTTTTACTTTATACAAGCTGTCCAATTGAAGAAAACTTCAAAGGGCAGCTTTTTTTTTATAAAATCTGCAAAAAACACGCAAAAAAGTGGAAATTCCAGAACAACTCATTATAATGTATAAAAGGAGATGCGCATGGACTTAAAAGGAATCTATACAGCAGACACCCGCCGCTATGATGACTCCCAAGCTTTATACAATCGATGCGGAAAAAGCGGAATTCTCTTGCCCAAAGTAAGCCTAGGATTTTGGCACAACTTCGGCGGAAACGACTCTTATGAACGCAGCCGGAAAATCACACACTTTGCATTTGACCACGGAATAAATCATTTTGACCTTGCAAACAACTACGGTCCTCCTTATGGCAGCGCAGAAGAAACAATGGGCAGTCTCATAAAAGACGACTTTCGACCTTACCGCGATGAACTTTTTATTTCAACAAAGGCCGGCTATGATATGTGGGAGGGGCCTTACGGAAACTGGGGTTCGCGCAAGTATCTTACAGCAAGCCTTGACCAAAGCTTAAAGCGCATGAATCTTGAATATGTAGACTTATTCTACAGCCACCGCTACGATCCGGACACACCTTTGGAAGAAACTTTGCAGGCAATGGCGGATATTGTAAAGCAAGGAAAAGCCCTTTATCTGGGTTTAAGCCGCTGGCCGCTTGAAGCATTGAAATTCGCCGACAAATATCTTCGCGAACGGGATGTTCCGCTTCTTATTTATCAGGGCAGACTGAATCTTCTTGACCGCTCTCCGCAAGAGGAAGGCATTCTTGACTACTGCGCCGAGCATGGAATTGGATTCATTTCATTTTCTCCACTGGCGCAAGGCTTGCTTACAGACCGCTACCTTAACGGAATTCCTTCTGACAGCAGAATGGCAAAGGAACATTTTCTAAAAAGCAAGGACTTGACTCCAGAACTTCTGAAAAAACTAAAGGCATGGAATGAGCAGGCAGGCAAACGCAATGAAACTCTTGCAGAAATGGCTTTGTCCTGGATTCTTAGCCAGAAAGGTGTAACAAGCGTGCTGGTTGGTGCAAGTTCCACAGAGCAACTTGAAAAAAACATGAAATGTGTTCACGCCGAACCGTTCAGCAGTGAAATATAAAACCCAAAATTAAACCTAGGAGGATTTTATGAACATTAAGAAATTTTCATTTGCATTTTTGCCGGTACTAATCCTTGCTATTGTATCTTGCATGAACATGAACAGCTCAAACGGAAAAGAAGGCGCAATACGAATAACAGTTCCGGGAGAGGAGCGCGGGCTTTACACTTTTAACAAGAGCAACGCCAGTTCTTACAAAGTAAGCATAATCCTTGACAAAGAAGTTATCGACTCGCAGACCGCGGAATTGGGGGGGGGTAATTACATTTGATGAGATTGAGCCTGCCACATACACAGTAAAAGCCGAAGCGTTTGATTCAGACGGAATACGCATAGGAAGCGGAAGCATAGAAGTAAAAGTCGTAGCCGGCGAAACCGCAGAAAAAACAATTTTAATGATACTTACAAACGGCGGCGAAATATACGAAACAAATTATCTTTTATTCTCTTACAATAGCAGCACAAACAAATATTATTACGCAGATGCTGGAACTTCTGAAATAACTGATGAAAGTTTCACTGGAAGCAATTCAGTTATTGCAGGATATACAGAAAGCAATGACGGAGCCGCTTATAGATATTTTAAAAACAATGATACTGCCGATGGAGGAAATAATTCAACTTCTAATTTCGCTAGTTTTTATAAAAAGAGTAATGGTGACCAATCTTATTTCAAAATAACGTATCAAGATGACACACCTGTAATAGATCCTTTCTATTACGATGAAACAACAGACGCTTTGTGGATAGGTCATTATGCAACCACTAACAATACCCTAAAATTCCTTAAAATAGAAAATCCATCAACCAAATTTTCAAGTATTCAAGACTACCCTACATTTGCAACTTCCACAAATTTTTCTGTTTCCGGGGCAACTTACACGGCTTTTGCAATTCAGGGCAGCGACATTTACATTGCATACACGAACAGCGGCACATCGTACCTTCAGCGTGGAACAATCACGGGCAGCAATGATTCAGGCTTTTCAATCACAGCAAAAGGAACGGCGCAGTCCACAGAGCAAATGGGCGTTGCAGGCACAATCAACGACATAGCTATTTTGTATGACGGTTATGTTTATGTGCTGATTTCAGATAGAGAAAAACTCACTGGTCATACAATAAATGATGGCGATACTGTAAAAAGCCGCGGAGCAATTTTAAAGATTTTAGGCACAGATTCAGGGTTTGAAGTAGAAGACATCTTGGGCTGGACAAATTCCGCAAGAACAATCAGCTCAAAACTGAATAACGACAGCAATAATCTCTACAATAATACAAATGCAATCTATCAAATAAACTCAATAAAGGCATATATTCCAAAACTTTCAGAAAGTTCAAAGAAATTTTATGGCGCAGAACGTTTCGTTGCGATAAAACCAAAAGAACTTGCAATTGCGGACTGCGGTGCAAACATAATACTTCCAGACTACAAAAACAAAAAGAACGGAAATATGTTCCAGCATGACAGAGTTGTTACAGTAAATCTTTACGATTTTGCAATAACCAATATTACAGAACTAAATAACCTAGATTTTAAAAGCCTCTCCATAAGCGGAGTTATTTCATATATAGATACGTTTACTTCATCCTATTCTTCAGATGAGGAATAGAAAACATTTTACTACGATGATTACAAGCACATGGCAGCCCTACTGTTATGTGCTTGTAACACCCCCTGACGTGTACATGTCAGACCCCCTTGCAAAGACTATTTTGACAAGCAAAACATTGCAGTAAACTCGATCAGGAATCTGTTATAAATTTTCAATAGATTATCAACCGAGTTTCTTTCAGAAACATCGCAGGGTCAAGCCCGATAATGACATAAAATCATAAAACTCGAAGTTTGGGCTATTTAT
>ERZ1035070.416-NODE-416-length-13773-cov-8.361715_pt1 | contig 13773 bp, 9 predicted proteins | sample MGYA00520603_ERZ1035070 | MGnify/ENA primary metagenome ERZ1035070 (study PRJEB33766, sample SAMN09781695) | gut metagenome | biome: gut microbiome | host: Homo sapiens | place: Madagascar | study: EMG produced TPA metagenomics assembly of the PRJNA485056 data set... | reverse complement strand
ATTGAAGTTTTTTATTATACTGGCTTATAATTCAGAAATTTTATCTAAATTTGCACTCACAAACAAAAATAGGATGTCTATGCTGAACTTAACACATTACTTCCCGATAACCGACCCTACGTTGATCTTCTTCGTAGTGCTGCTCATTGTTCTCTTTGCCCCTATCATTATGGGTAAACTGCGTATTCCACACATCATCGGCTTTGGAACAATTGCCGAGCCTCTATTGATGGTTTGAGATAGTTATGGTCTAACCTATTTACATATTTCAAATGGAAACAATAAATTTCTTGGAATTCGGGCGGCAGAACAACAACTGCTATGTTATGGACGAAGGGTTTACCCTTTGGAAAATAATCCGCAAAGAAAATGAGTTACCAGTCTTTCGGGGAGAAAATGGCAATCATATATTCGTGCATATTCTCGTACTATCGGGAGAGCTAAAGGCTGAATGGGAAGGCATTCAGTATCCATTGACGAAAAACAGTTTTGCTGATTTCATAGATGGACGTTCTCTGGAAATACGAGATATATCCGAAGATATCCAAGCGTATGTACTGTTTTTTACCGCCCCGTTCATCGCCTCCCTGATGAAAAATACAGCGCCGTTTCCGCCTTCGTATATATTACACACGAAGGCATGGCCTGTATCTGTATTATCTTCTGAAGTGACAGAACGCATACAAAAAAGAATGAGCTACATTGTGGAGTCTTTAAAAGACGAATGCCACCACTTCTATACAGAAATGATGAGTTGTACTTTGCAAATCTACATGATGGACATAGCCAATGAATTTATCCGGCAGGAAAACGAAGGTAGAGCAAAGATGGAAGTGAGCCGCAAACACATCCTATTCAAGCAATTTGTTGGTCTTCTGCTCGCACATATACGGGAAGAACATTCTGCCAACTGGTATGCTTCCCAACTATGTGTTACCCCTCAGTATCTCAATAGAGCTATAAAAAGCATAACACAAAAAACTGTTTATGAGCATATCAGCATTGCACTGACAGGAAGTATCATAGAGCAGTTGGAAATTTCAGAAAAACCCATTTCGCAGATTGCAGAAGCTTTTCATTTCCCAGATTTGGCTACGATGACCAAATTCTTCAAGAGACAGACGGGAAAGACGCCCACGGAATACAGAAAAAGTGCGAGAGCTTAAATCTATCACAGACTGGACTCTCGCACTATTATATATAATATAAATAGTTATTGAATTCCTCCTCCTAAAGCTTGATAGAGACTTATTACCCCTTCTATCTCATCATATTTATCTGACACTTCTGACAACTGCGCATCCAGAAGTGTCTGCTGAGCTGTAAGTACCTCAAGATAGTTAGTACTGCCATGCGTCATCAGAAGCTGTGTACTGCGTACAGCCGTATTCAAAGCCTCAACTTTCTCATGATCCAGTTTCAGACTTTTCCGTGCAATCTGCCACTGGGTCAACGCATTGTTTACTTCAGCTCCAGCTTCCAACAGTTTTTGCTGGAAAGCAACCAGCGCTTCCTGTTGCTTCGCTTGGGCTATCTTCAGGTTGGCTACATTATTTCCTTTATCAAAGAGCGGCTGCACCAGCGATCCCAGCGCAGTGAGCAACCATTTGCCCGGATTTACAATACCAGCACCAGAACTGTTGGTCCATCCGGCAGAACCGCTCAAGGTAATCTGCGGATAAAAGGCAGAGCGGGCCTTATTGGTTGCATAAAAAGCCTCAGCCAGCTGCCATTCTGCCTGTCGCACATCAGGACGCTTACTGAGCAACTGTACAGGAACTCCAACCGACCATTTTTCTGGGAACGAAAGTTCCAGTAACTGCCCCCGTTTAATATCTGAAGGCGCAATGCCTACCAATGTAGAGAAGGAATTCTCCAGTTCGTGCATCTGTTTTTCCAACGACAGTGCAGAAGATTCCGCATCCAGTCTGTTAGCCTCCGCTTGTGCCACGGCAGCTTCATCCTTTTCTCCGGCACGTTTCAAAGCCTTCATTATACGCACATTCTCTCCCCACTTACGTGCAGCATCCCGAGTGATAGCCAGTTTTCTATCCAGCGCAAGGAGCGAGTAATAGGTTTCAGCAATGGTAGCCACCAGTTGTGTCTGTACCGCCTGCTCGTATGCCCTACTGGCTTCCAGTGCAGCCAAGCTTCCTTTCTTGGCATTGCGTAGCCCTCCAAAAGCATCAATCTCCCATTCTGCCGTACCTCCCAGCGAATAGGTTTTCGATGGTTTTGCCCCACCGAAACTACTCAGTGAGCCTTCTGGTGTCAGCGATACTGATGGCAGAAAAGCCTGGCGAGAGGCTTGCAACGATGCCTGTGCCTCTTGCGTGAGAAGCCGTGCCGTCTGAATATCACTGTTCTTTTCCAATCCCACCTCTATCCATTTTACCAGCTGAGAATCTGTAAAGAGTTCTCGCCATGAAAGATTGGCTATAGAGGAAGTATCCTGCAGGCATCCCGGCACATCACGGTAAAGGCTGTCAACCGTGAGCGTTTCCGAACGCTGGTAATTTGTGTATATTCCGCAGCCACAGAACAACAACAAGGCCGGCAGGAAAAATATTATCCGTTTATAGTTCATATTTTCTTCTATTTAATTAATTCTTCTCCTCTAAAAGAGGTTCTGTCCTTATCTCCTGTTCTCAATGTCGCCGTTTAGGCATTACCCTCTCTTCTATAGTCTGGAAAACGATGAAAAGCACAGGAACAACAAACAGTAAAGCAACCGTTCCTATCAGCATACCACCTACAGTACCCACACCAAGCGAGATATTGCCATTGGCTCCCGCACCAGTTGCTATTACCAATGGGAAGAGACCGATGATCATTGTCAGGGCAGTCATCAGGATAGGACGCAGGCGGACAGCAGCAGCCGAAAGAGCAGCCTGAACTATGGTCATACCATGGCGGCGGCGCTCGGAAGCATACTCCGTAACAAGGATGGCCGTCTTAGCCAACAGTCCAATCAGCATGATGAGTCCCGTTTGCATATATACATTATTCTCAACACCGAACATCTTGGCGAACAAGAAACTACCCATCAATCCGAATGGAATGGAAAGCATTACCGCCAAAGGAACGAACAGACTTTCGTAGAGAGAACAAAGGATGATATAGATAAACAAGACACAGATAACGAAAATGATAACAAAGGATGTGCCCGAAGAAGCCTCCTCACGGGATGTACCTCCAAACTCATATCCGTATCCTGCAGGCAGCGTCTTCTTTGCCACTTCGCGCACTGCCTCGATAGCATCACCCGAACTGTATCCCTGGGCAGGTGTAGCATTCACCGATATGGTGCTGAAAAGATTAAATCGGCTCAGAATCTCAGGACCATAGGTTTTGGATAAAATAACAAACTGTCCAACAGGTGCCATGCTTCCAGAAGAGGAACGCACGTACATATTATCCAGAGATTCCTTGTTCAATCTGTATTCTGGCTTTGCCTGTACCATCACACGATAAATCTTAGAGAAACGGTTTATGTTTGAAGCATAATTACCGCCCACATAACAAGACAAGACATCCAGCACATCCGATGGAGAAATACCAGCACGCTTGCAACGTGCCGCATCCACTTCCACAAGATATTGAGGGAAACGGGTATCAAATGTAGTTACTGCACTTTGAATTTCCGGACGTTTGTTCAATGCCGCAATGAACTCTTTGGTATGCGAATAGAGCGTACTGATGTCGCCACCTTTCTGATCCTGCACGTAGATTTCAAGACCATTGGTCATACCATAACCCATAATCATAGGTGGAGAAAAGACGAATACCTGCGCATTCTTGATATCAGCAGTCCGCGCCATCACTTCAGCCATAACGGCATCCTTGCTGTTCTCATCACCTTTGCGTTCATCCCAATCTTTGAGACGCACGATGAGCGTACCTCCCGCACTGCTTTGTCCGCTACCCATCATATTATAACCTCCGATGGTGGAATACAGGTATATCTGCGGAATTCCACTGATACGCTTCTCAACCTCCTTCATGATGCTTTTGGTTTCAGAAAGCGTACTACCTGGTGCAGTGGTAACAGAAACAAACAGTGTTCCCGTATCCTCATCCGGAACCAATCCGGTTTTGGTGGTCTTGACCAATACAGCCAACAAGATACAATTCACAGCGAGTGCTACTCCTACCAGCCATTTGCGGTGGAAGAAGAACTTCACACCCATTTTATACTTGTTGACCAGACGGCCGAAAGCAGTATCAAAAGCGATGTGGAAACGAGACGAGAAACTTATCTTTTTACCTTCTTCTGCCTGCATGTGGGGTGTCATGATGAGAGCACAGAGTGCCGGACAGGTAGTCAGGGCGTTCAATGCCGATATACCCACAGCTACAGCCATCGTCAAACCGAATTGCGTATAAAAGGTACCCGTAGTTCCACCCATAAAACTAACCGGAATAAACACAGCCATGAAGACCAGTGAAGTGGTAACGATGGCCGAAGTTATTCCCCCCATCGCATCCACTGTTGCCTTGTAAGGCGATTTATACCCCTCATCAAACTTCGCCTGCACAGCTTCCACCACCACGATGGAGTCATCAACCACCGTACCGATGACCAGAACCAAGGCAAAAAGAGTCAGCAGATTGATGCTGAATCCCGCCACATAGAGGAAAGCAAACGTACCCACCAGGGAAACCACGATACCTACTAAAGGAATAAACGTAGAACGCACACTCTGCAGGAAGACATAGACCACGATGATAACCAGGAGAATCGCCTCGATGAGCGTCTTGATGACATTCTTGACGGAAGCATCGAGGAACGATTTGATACTCATCATCGTATCCAGTTTCAGACCATCAGGCAAATCGGCTCGGATTTCATCCGCCATTTTATTGATTTCCTTTATGATTTCGTTGGCGTTGGATCCGGCAGTCTGCATCACCATAAACGTAGCTCCAGGATAGCCAGACACGCCACCGCTGAAATTATACGATGTGGTACCCAACTCTATATCTGCCACATCCTTCAAGCGTAAAGTATTGCCGTCGTCTGCGGTTCGGACAACCAAATCTCCCAATTCCTCGCTGGTTTCATAGCGTCCCCGATATTTCAAGGTGTATTGGAATGTATTCTGAGAATCCTCACCAAGAGTACCGGTAGAAGCCTCTATATTCTGTTCGCCCAATATGGTAATGATATCCGATGGAACAAGCCCATACTGTGCCATCACATCAGGTTTCAACCAGATGCGCATAGCATAGTCGTTACCCATCACCATCACTTCTCCTACACCAGAAATACGCTGGATGCGAGGAACAACATTTATCTTGAGATAGTTGGCAAGGAATTTCTCATCATAGTCGCCTTTGGTACTATAAAGCGACATCAGCATCAGCTGGCTATTCTGTCTTTTCTGTGCAGTGACTCCTATCTTCGTCACTTCACTTGGAAGTGTACCCTGTGCCTTGGTTACACGGTTCTGTACGTTGACAGTGGCCATGTCTGGATCTGTACCCTGCTTGAAATAAACATTGATAGTGGCGCTACCGGTATTAGAGGCCGTGGAAGTCATGTACATCATATTTTCCACACCATTGATTTCTTCCTCCAGTGGCACGATAACCGCTTTCTGCACAGTTTCGGCACTTGCGCCCGTATAGGTGGCAGACACCTGTACGGTTGGAGGAGCAATATCCGGATATTGTTCCATCGGAAGATTCACGAGCCCGATGATTCCCAGCATCAGTATCAGTGCCGAAATACATGCCGCCAATATCGGACGATCTATAAACAGTTTCGCTTTCATATTATTTTCTCCTATCTTTTCGTGTAGCAGTTGGGGCAGATGCAGCTTGATTTACCGAAATGCCATTACTGAGCAATCCGGCTCCTTCTGCAATGATGACATCACCCATATTCAGACCTGATTCCACGATATACTCCTTTCCATCATTGACTTCAAACACCTTAACTTGGGTTGATTGGGTTTTACCATCTACAACCTTATAGACAAAGACCTTATCTTGCAATTCGTATGTAGCTGTCTGCGGAATGACCATACAGTTCTTTTTTGTATAAGGGAACTTTATATTTCCGGTACTACCGCTGCGCAGTATATTCTTGGAATTCGGAAATACAGCCCTCAGGGTCACAGAGCCTGTCGAGGTGTCTATCATACCACTGATGGCATCAATGTGGCCTTTTTCCTGATATTCACTTCCATCACTTAACAGAAGCTTAACTTCCGGCATGGTCTTCAAGGCATCTGTCAGCGAACCGTTCTGGCGCGAAAGTGCAAGTATCTGTTTTTCCGTCATAGAGAAATAGGCATACATCTCACTATTGTCTGAAACTGAAATCATAGGAGAGGACATGGAAGAACTGACCAAATCACCTACGCGATACGAACTCATTCCGGCTATGCCATCCACCGGACTTTTTATTACCGTATAGGAAAGATTATTACGAGCGTTTAACAGTTCTGCCCGAGCCTGCGCCAAAGTAGCGTTAGCCGAACGGAGCGAGTTGCGCGCCGTCTGCAGGTCAAACTGAGAAACCACATTCTCCTTAAAGAGTTCCTCCTTGCTGTCAACAGTCATCTTAGCCGTTGCAACACTCGCCTCCGCCACTTCTACATTCGCCTTCGCAGTTCTCAGAGCAGCTTTATAAGGAACCTGGTCGATGATGAACAAGGTCTGCCCCTTTTTCACGGCAGCACCCTCTTTTACTAAAACAGCAGTAATCAATCCTGAAATCTGAGGATAAACTCCCACATCCTGTTTACCTTGAATGGTAGCCGAGAAAGTGGAGTACAGCGTTCTGTCGGAAAGTGTCACTTTCTGCGTTTTGTAATCACTACCGGCAGTCTGGCTCTTTTGCTCCTTACAGGAAGCAACAAGGACCAAGATACATGTCAGTATCAAACTTCTAAACATTTTTTCTTTCATTTTCATAATGATTTTCTACTATAACATTATTCTTTTTTTTCCTTACCGTTACCCATGAGATAGGGCAAGAAGAATATTGATTAAATCTTTTATATTTTTGGGTGCAAAGGTAGGGGTTTTCTTCGAAAGCTCTATTGTCTATGACATTCCAAGATTTGTCATATTAAAACCAAAAGAAGAATAAATGAGCAAAAAATTGATTTTTTTAAACAGAATTAGTCAATAAGAAACCAATTTTTAATCAAAAACTTATAGAATCAAGTTCATAATATACCTTATTATTTCGTATTCAAAACCAGTTTTCTGGCTTTCATCTTATCCGAAGAAACCATCAGTTGTTTACCAATCACAAATGACTTGTTTATGGGTCCGTAAAAACATAATTTTGAAAAAAACAACTTTAACGTACCATTAAATACCACTAAGAAAATAATTCTCCGTAATTTTGTATGGTCAATTCAAAAAAACGACGTATCTTTGCACTTGCAAACAAAAAAATAGAATGCCTATGCTGAACTTAACACATTACTTCCCGATAACCGACCCTACGTTGATCTTCTTCGTAGTGCTGCTCATCGTTCTCTTTGCCCCTATCATTATGGGTAAACTGCGTATTCCACACATCATTGGCATGGTGTTGGCAGGAATCGTTGTCGGCAAGTATGGACTGAATATCCTGGAACGAGACTCCTCCTTTGAACTGTTTGGAAAGGTGGGCCTCTACTACATCATGTTCCTCGCAGCCTTGGAGATGGACATGGAAGGTATGAAGAAAAACAAGTCGCGACTACTCATCTATGGCTTGCTTACCTGCTTCATTCCGTTTACGCTGACCTATCTCATGAGCATTCACCTGCTCCACTACTCCACCAAGGCCTCGCTCCTCCTCAGCTGTATCATGGCTTCCAATACGCTGATAGCCTACCCGATAGTTTCGAGATACGGATTGCAGCAGAAACCGAGTGTCACGCTGAGTGTCGGGTCCAGCATGCTTTCGCTTCTGATAGCTTTGGTCATCTTAGCAGGTCTCGTTGCCTCGTTTGGCGAGCATGACGGCGTACTCTTCTGGATATTCTTCGCCGCCAAGTTTGCAGCCTATTGCGGTTTTATGATATTCCTCATTCCCCGTCTTACCCGCTGGTTTCTGCGCCGCTACAGTGATGCCGTCATGCAGTTCATCTTCGTCATGGCGATGCTTTTCATGAGTGCAGCCTTGTCCCAGATAGTAGGCATCGAGGGCGTGTTCGGAGCTTTCTTTGCCGGCCTCATCCTCAACAGATACATACCCCACGTATCTCCGCTCATGAACCGCTTGGAGTTCATCGGCAATGCCCTTTTCATCCCTTATTTCCTGATAGGAGTAGGCATGCTCATCAATGTCAACCTGCTCTTCCAGGGCGGTCATATCCTCTGGGTAATCTTCTGCATCGTCTTTTTCGGAACGTTAGGCAAAGCCATAGCAGCCTATGCAGCATGCCTCGGTTTCCGCCTTCCGCTTTCCTCTGGTCACATGATGTTTGGACTCACCTCAGCCCACGCAGCCGGCAGTATCGCCATGGTCATGGTCGGAATGAATATCCTCATCGGCCCCAACACTTATCTGGTGAATGATGACATGCTCAATGGCGTGGTCATCATGATCCTCTTTACCTGCATCATCTCCTCGCTCCTCACCGACTGGTCGTCCCAGAAGATTATCCTCCGAGACAAGGAATTGCCGGAAGCAGAAGACGAGAAGAAGGGCAATGACGAGAAGATTCTCATCCCTGTGAGATACCCGGAATATGCCGACAGCCTGATGGATTTGGCACTCTTAGTAAGAAATCAGAAACTGAACCGGGGACTGGTTTGTCTGAACGTGGTTTACGATGATAAGGACATGCGATACAACCAGGAACAGGGCAGACAACTGCTCGACCATTGCAGCCAATTAGCAGCAGCTACCGATGTGATGACCCAGACGCAGGTTCGTATTGCTGCCAACATCGCCAATGGCATCAAGCATGCTTTCAACGAGTTCCAATGCTCAGAGATTATCATCGGTATGCACATGCATCCGGAGCGTTCTCCGAAATTCTGGGGCGAATTCCATCAGAGTCTTTTCAACGGTTTGAGCCGACAGATCATCATGGCTCGCGTCATACAACCATTGAATACGATACGCAGGATTCAAGTAGCCGTGCCATCACGAGCAGAGTTTGAACCAGGCTTTTACCGCTGGCTTGAACGCCTCAGCCGAATGGCAGGAAATCTTGACTGTCGTATCCAGTTTCATGGTCGCACCGAAACCTTGGCGCTCATCAATGAGTACATACAGAACCGCCATCATGAAGTGCGTGCCGACTATGCCTTGATGAACCATTGGAACGAAATGCCACAGTTGGCAGCCCAGATTTCCAACGACCACATGTTGGTAGTGATTACTGCCCGCAAGGGAACAGTATCCTACAAGACAGCCCTGGAACGTCTGCCAGAGGAGATCACCCGCTTCTTCTCGGGCACCAATCTGATGATTATCTTCCCAGACCAGTATGGCGATTCATCCGGTGATCAACTTACCTTCGCAGAGCCACAGCACCAGGAGGAAATCAGTGCTTACGAGGCATTGAGTCAATGGCTCAGAAAGAAAATGAGACGGTAAAATAGGGAGCTAATTCCTTCTTCACGTCGAAGCAAGGACAGGCTTTGGCGGAAAACTCGTTGTGACCGTGGATGGTGGCGTGAGGGAATTCCTCCTTCAGCTGACTGATGAGATCCAGCAGGGCAGCCTTCTGTTCAATGGTACGGGTGTCCTTCGGTTTGCCATCCTTGGATAAACCGCCGATGTAACAGATGCCGATGCTGATGGCATTATGCCCCTTGCAATGAGCACCGATTTCAGACAAAGAACGGCCTACGTGAATGTCGCCGTTGCGGTAGATGACGAAGTGATAACCGATCTTTCTGAAACCGCGCGCTCTGTGCCAGCGGTCGATGTCGGCAACCGTGTAGTCCTTATTTTCTTTGGTAGCACTACAATGAATGATGATTTCCTTGATAATACGCATATTGTTATGAATTAAATTTTAGAAAAGATATACAGAACTCAGAGGGATTTCATTCTGCTCAATGTCCTGAATAATCAGCCTGATCTCTTCACCTTTCCCTATAGCTCCTTCCAATACCTTATAGAGATCAAGGTAACAATCTAAAGAATGAAGCAACAGACCTGCTGGACCAGCCTTCCCGATGATGATGCTACCATGTTTCAGCGTGAAAGCCCCATTGCCAGGCATGAAGAACGGGATGCGAGATGCAGTCTTTATGGGGCGGGCACCCTTCTTTCTAATCACAGGAACATTGATAAGCTCCTTATCAATCGGAGATTCCATCCACCCCTTCCTGTAATTTTTGTTAAACATGATTTCAACCTTGTATTCACCGGCAGGCAAATGGCGAGTAGGATGCTCTAATGTTCTATACACAAGTATCCCTTCTACGAGTATAGTGCCCATTAAGCCCCAGGGAGTACCAATTTGACGATATATATTTATTTCCATAATTTTAAAATTTTGAAAGTAATATTCGGGGGAAGTGTATCCCCCGAATAATTTTGACCAGAAATTACCATGACCTTAATGACCACTTTATATTGTAGTAGTTATTTTTTGGTAATGCTTGTCTTTCAGTATAACTATCAATCCCTGCTTTCGCCAGTTCTTCAGCATTTGTCTTGCCGTCTCATTCGTTACGCTGGCTCCCTTCATGGCAATACTCTGTTGGAGAGCCTGTTCAAATGTGAAGTTGGTATCCAAGCGTTCAAAGATAGAATCATTCTTGCCACGATGGGAACGTTCGGAAATAGCAGAACGACTGCGATATGTTTTGGAAGTGAATGCTTCCTCTATGCGCTGACGGAAGTAATAGAGCGCATTATCCAACTGATAATCGGCTAAGGTGTCGAACACAGTAAGCATGGTAGGGGTCTGCGTCTTGACAATCATGTCTCTCCATAACTGCGGATCTTCCTTCAACCGTTTCTCTGCTCCGTTCAGTCCATGCTTCTGAATCAGCTGCTCTGCCACTTTGCAGAGCATGATGCAAGTCATCATTCTCATGGTGGTAGGACAGATACGGAATCGCTGACGGGCTTTCACCATATCGTCATTCTTCATGGTCTCCATTCGTATCTGCTCCAGCCAATCACGACCTTTCTGTTCCAGTTTAGGCAGTTCCACTTCGCCACTCATCAGAGGCAGAAGATGGGCTACCATCTGGATGCGCTCTTTCTGACGCTCAGTCAGCACATGAAGATTGTCGGTAAGTGGAGTGAAGGTATTATCAGGTGTTCGAGCCACGATGATACGACTTTGAAAACCATCCGTGTAATTGCTGACCACTCGATAGAGTGCATCAGGCGTTCCGCACATCACCACGTTCCACAACAGATGTTCGATGTGAACATTCACCGCATCCGCACTTCTTGCCTCTCGTTCATAGCTCGTTCCGTCGTAAGCCTGTCGGAGCATCACGGAGAAGTCGCTCATGGCTGATTTCCATTTCTGTGCCACGGTATCGGCCTCTGGAGTGAAGGAGAAGGCGTGCTTGCCCTCGGTGTTAGCCAGACGTTCTGCGAGATTGGCCACAGTATTGTTCAGCGTCAGACATCTTACAGGGAGTTTCGGCTCTTCCGGCTGCTCCTTCTTATTCTTTGCAGCCCGCTTCTTGGCTCTCCATTCATCCTCTTTCTGCTGATACATTTTATCCATGTCCTTCACTTCTTTCAGCCAGGAATCCACCACGGGGTCAATGCTTCCCTTGCCAGAGGCAAAATCACCAGCAATGTAGGAAATGAGGTTGAGAGAGTTCATTTTACTATGCACAGACACTTTCACTCCAGTAGCCAACGCACCGATGATTGGGCAGATGGCAGAGATAACAGGCATAGCCAAGAATGGACCAACTGCATCAACAGATTCCTTGACACCCAGCGGCAACTTAGGCAGGGCATTGTAGTAAAACTGGTCATCCTGCGCATTGATTTCATCAAGTGCATTGATGAAAGCTTCATCGTCTTCATCCGTTCCTCCAGACGCAGCCTTTTTCAACTTCTCCTGTCTAATGGCAGCCAATACGTCTTTCAGACGTTTCGGCATTTGCGTGATTTTCTCATTCAGTGCCGAATTGATACATGCCATCTTCTCCTGATCAGGGAAACCATCGTAGCAGGGAATCACCTGAGCCATCAGATTGCGGTCGAAACCACAGATATGACGGAGATTTACGGCAAGCTCGAAAGTCAATGTGTTGCGATTGGATTTCACGGGTTCCTGACCATCATTATACATCTGCCACCATTTGGCGATGATGTCGGAATAAGGAATGCCAAGATATTTGAGATCAGATGGAACTGGAGTTGAATCTTTGGATGTTCCAGCAGATGAATTTGAAGTTCCACTCTTTGCAGCTGCAACTGCTGAAGTAGCTACCTTTTCCTTCTTGCCAGCAGCCGAAGCGTTTCCGGCAAAAGTCGTAGCAGAGGCGTTCTGTATCGGATTTTCCCAAGGTTTGTAATGCTTGTTGGCTTTATGAGCACCTTCTGGCAGTTCCTCCTGCCCATACTTCTCTCGTTCCTCCAAGACCTTTGCTTCAGCTGCCACAGCAGCCTCGTCATAAGCATCCTGAAAGAGTCGTGGAGAGAGGAAGAGTAGGTCTTCATCATCCGAAGTGGTGGTGAAGTAAACCCGGTTGATGTCGTGAGCCGACGTATCCATTTCGCATTTCAGCATTGTAGCAATCCTCACCTGATTCTCCAAGATGGTCTTGCCCTTTACACGCTCAAACACCGCATGACCGCCCTGTCTTGCGCTGCGTTCCAACATCAGAAGTCCGTATTTACTCGGCTCCTTCAGCAGCAGTTTGGCAGCCTTGGCAAAAGCCTCAGGTTCATCCATATCAAAGCCGAAAGCCTGGCTTGGCAATTTCATGCCTTTCACTACACCATTGGGATAATGCCCGGAGTAATTAAACTGCACCAGTCTACGTTTCGCAGCATCGCTTCCGGCACGAGCCTGACGCAAATTCGCCTTCTGCTCGTTGCTTCCACGCAGCTGCTTGTATTCCTCTTCCGAGGTGATGGGACGGGCAACCTTGTGCCCATTCTCCACCTTAATTAAATAACAGCTCATTCTGTTTCGTTCTTCATGTTTTAGTTCTACATGGTTTAAACATAATCATCATTTAAACTAACTCATCGTTTAAACTTATACCTGTTTAGACAAACTTATTGCTTCAACTGCAGCTCTACTACGGCATTGGCAGCCTCTCTTGCTTCCGTGATGAGTGCTTTGCCGATATTGACCCCCTCGTCACTATACACCTTGAGGGTAAGCTGCACGGCATTGTCCTTCGTCTTGCTCACACGTCCGTGAGCCAACTTCTTGATGAGTTTAGACTGAGAACGCGGCTTCGTTTTCGCAACGAAATCGAATGTGCCGTCACTCAACTGCTGGGCAACGCCCTGCGAACGGAACCCAGGCACTTGGTCTCTCACGCCCTGCTGATCAGGAGTAAAGAGAAAACACTTGCTTCCATTATAGAAAGCCACACCGCCCAACTGTACATGATTGCAACCGTTATTCTGTTGCACCTGCTCGCAACCATTATTCTGCTGGTTGCAGTTTTTAGAATTATCTTTCTTCATATCTGAATTGAGATTTACGAGGAGAAACATCAGGAATGTTGCGCGCTTTACTTAAGAAAATCCTCCGTCCGTCCCAACTCAGATTAATAACTATAGAATTTCCGCAATATATGCGAAGCTCTTTTTACCTTTTTACTTTTTTACTTTTTTACCTTTAAAAAGCCTTTTTACCC
>ERZ1035070.403-NODE-403-length-14114-cov-6.270147_pt1 | contig 14114 bp, 15 predicted proteins | sample MGYA00520603_ERZ1035070 | MGnify/ENA primary metagenome ERZ1035070 (study PRJEB33766, sample SAMN09781695) | gut metagenome | biome: gut microbiome | host: Homo sapiens | place: Madagascar | study: EMG produced TPA metagenomics assembly of the PRJNA485056 data set... | reverse complement strand
GAGGGAGCACCGGCGCGGTTTTGCAATATTTTTTATAATGATAAAAAAATATTAAGACCAATTGGAATTGATAATTTTAGAAATACTGTATTTCAAAATAATTTTGAATATGCAGTGGGTATGATAACTTTTAACGGACAAAAAATACAAATAGATAAAAAAAATAATTTTAGTGGTATTCGAATTTACATTGATAATATGCTGTTATGTGATGAAAGTGAATTGATTCCAGCTCTAGCAAATTATGGTCTCTTAAATCATTCAGTAAATGGAATGATACAGACCGTTAGGGGTATTGGAGCAATGATATATATTACAGATAAAATTAATATATCTGCAAATGCAAGAAGAACGTTTATAGAGATTACAGATAATGATTCACTTGAGTTTTTAAGATATCTAGCTGAATTTGTGAATGATATATATGATGCGAGATATGCACTGTCTGAGTATGCGTCTGTTCTTAAGGATAAAACAAAGAATCAGAAAGATATAGAAGAAAAGAAAAGTAATGCCTTGTCTGCATTATGTAGGTTTGTAAGTGCAAAAGTGGCAGTTGAAGAGATAGAAGACAAATGCGAAATAGCTGAATTGTCAATTCAAGAGAAGCGTACGATTATTAAGAAGAGTATTACATCAAGGATAAGTAAAGAATTAAAGGAGTTCATTAAGCAATATAACGTAGAGAATACAGAAACTTATTATGAAGATTTTCTTACTTGGATAGAAACGCACAGATAGGAGAATTTGTTGCTTATGTCATAAACATAAAATGGAGAAGTGACGGAAAAGGAGAAGATGATAAATATAGAAAGAGTAAATCTAGACACATAAAAAAGAACGATAAAGATAGAAACACAGTCCATACACCAGTAACAGCCACTTATACAGTGTTTAACACAGTGAATAGAGAGCATTTTGTGCAGATTGATACTTATGGAAAAAACGACAGAGAAATACCTGGAAAAGCAAGCCAGTCCATCCAATTTGATAAGGTAAGCGCAAAATTTCTTGTAGATCTGTTGAAAAAGAATTTGATTTATAAGAAGAGCAAGATTGTATGAAAACCATTTGCGTAGCTTTGCAATAAGAATTGAACATTTACACTATAACACCAAAAAGCGAGAAGAAGCGACAGAACTGTATTATATTGATAAAGAAGCCGAAGAGGGTGTTCGCATAATTCATGACGTAAAGAACCCTAATGGCGGTCTTGAAAATATGATTAACTGGGATGGAAAAGACCAGGACATATTTGCTCTTATTAAGTATATTGCAGATGAAGATAAACTGGAAAAGGTACTTGAGAATCCGCAGGTAATTAAAACACCGGTAGTAAGAAACGGAAAGCAATCTACACTTGAATATCAGACTGATGTATGGAAGGGATGGAATTAATGGTAAAGAAAATGTTAAATACGGAGAATACCATGTCAAACACCACTCTTACGCAACTGCAAGAAGGCCTAACAACTGCATACATCGACGGTACAGCCGCTGCCGATCTGGCATACAAGCCTGCTTTCGTGTCGAATAATCCGGAAGAGGGCAAGAAAGTTATTTCCGTCATAGAAGATGAGCTGATGAAGTGTGACCAATTCCAGATCAGCGTGGCGTTTATTACGATGGGTGGAATTACGCCGCTCTTGCAGACGTTGAAGGAACTGGAGAAGAGGCAGATCCCGGGTCAGATCTTGACGACAAACTATCTAAACTTTAGTGAGCCCAGAGCATTGAAGAAGCTGCAGGAATTGTCCAATGTTACTCTGAAGATGTATGATGTGGATCGGGCAGACCAGGGATTCCACACCAAAGGCTACATTTTTAAGGAGGAAGAGATTTATCGTATTATCATCGGCAGCTCCAATATCACAAGTGCTGCTTTGACGAAAAATAAGGAGTGGAATACCAAAATTGTTTCCACAGAGCAGGGCGAAATTGCGATGGAGATCGTAAAGGAATTCCACCAGCTGTGGGACTCTAAGTATGCACTTTTTTATGATGATTTCTATGAGAATTATAAGCAAAAGTATGAGATCATCAAAAAGCAGAGGGAAATAGCAAAACGGGATGAGATATCTTCCACGGAGAAGTATAAGCTGGAACCGAATTCTATGCAGGTAGGGTTTATTACGAATCTTCGTAGGATTGTGGATGCTGGAGAAAATAGAGCACTGCTGATTTCTGCTACCGGTACAGGTAAGACATATGCGTCAGCCTTTGCCATGCGAGAGTTAGGATTTAAGCGTGTTCTGTTTTTGGTACATAGATCTACCCTCGCGAAACAGGCGTTGACATCATTCCGAAAAGTATTTGAAGATAAGAAGTCAATGGGCATTGTTGGGGCAGGATATTCAGATTATGAGGCAGATTATATTTTTGCTATGGTGGAGACTCTTCATAAAGCGGATAATTTGAGGAAGTTTGATCCAGAAGAGTTCGATTGCATTGTTTTAGATGAAGCGCATCATAGCCCGGCGAATACTTATCAGAAGGTCATGGAGTATTTCAAACCGAAATTATTCCTGGGTATGACAGCAACGCCGGATAAGAGAGATGATGGGGATGCTTCCAGAAATGTATACGAATTGTTCCATTATCAGATCGCTTACGAGATCAGGCTGCAGCAGGCGATGGAAGAGGATTTGCTATGTCCATTTCATTATTTTGGAATTAGTGATATTTCCATGATAACGGATGAACAAGCGAAGGCGAGGAATATTTCGGAGGAATATTTTGGAAGATTAACCGGTGACGAGCGTGTAAGACATGTCATCGAACAGGCGAGATATTATGGATACAGCGGTGATCGCGTTAAGGGACTTATTTTCTGCAGCAGGAATAGGGAATGTGAGGAGCTGTCTGCAAAGTTCAATAGACTGGGATACCGTACCGTAGCACTAAGCGGCAAGAATACCGATCGTGAACGAGAAGCAGCATTTGAACGTCTGGCAATGAACGAAGCGGATGCAACAGAGGAAATGCAGCCTTTGGACTACATTTTTTCAGTAGATATTTTGAATGAAGGTGTAGATATCGTAGAAGTGAACCAGGTGATCATGCTTCGCCCTACGCAGTCTCCTATTGTATTTATACAGCAGCTTGGCAGAGGACTTAGAAAAGCCGAGGACAAGGAATATGTGGTAATACTTGATTTTATTGGAAACTATAATAACAATTTTATGATTCCGGTGGCATTGTCCGGGGATAGAACTTATAATGCGGATACGATCAGAAAATATGTGATTTCAGGGAATAATACGATACCCGGAGCATCCACAGTACATTTTGATGAAATTGCAAAAGAAAAAATATTTAATTCTATTGATAAGATCCGAGGAATGAAATCGATTATAAGAGAAAGCTACATTTCTCTGAAAAATAGAATTGGACGAATTCCCCTGTTGTATGACTTCTATGAGCAGGGAGAGATTGATCCGTTGGTAATTATCAAAGAATATAAGACATATTGGCAGTTCCTGGAAGCTGTTGAGACGGGAAAGGACTCCTGTAAATTGAATGATCAGGAAAAGCTGATATTGGAATATCTGTCTAAGACCATTTTGAGTGGAGTCAGGCCTAGTGAGTTATGCATTTTAAAGGAATTTCTAGACAAAGATACCATCTCGACCAGCGATGTTCGAAGAGAACTCGAATATGAGTATGATTATTTTATAACGGATCAGGAAGTAGAGGAATCCGCCAAAGTTCTGCAAGGGCATTTTGTTAGTAAAGACGATGAATACCAGAAATATAAATTTATGAACATATTGCGCCCTGACGGAGAACGCAATATGAGGAGTGTGGAAGCTTATCAGAGATGCTTGCAGAACGAAGAGTTTAATGCTCAAATCAGGGACATTATCAAAGTTGGACTGGCTAGATATAAGGATAAATATACCAAGGGTAAATCAGAAGATACACCTTTTGTATTATATGAGAAGTATTCCCGAAGAGATGTGAGTCTGTTGATGAATTGCGGCAAAGATCTGTCATCTACAATGTATGGAATGAGTCGGATAGGTGATGATGTATTCATTTTTATTACTTACCATAAAGAAGAAGCCGAGGAAGGTAAAAATTACGCAGATGGCAAGCCGGATTATGCAGATGCTTTTGAAGATAATCTGATTTTCAAGTGGGATTCTCAGATTGGTAAAGATAATAGCAGCCCTTATATGCAGAAGGTTTTGACGGCTCCGAGGAAACATCTGTTGGTGAAAAAGAGTGATGCAGAGACCGGTTTTTATTATATGGGACAATTTGACATTGTGGAATCTGCAGATAGCCAGAAGGAAGACAATAATGGTAAAATGAAACCGATCGCGAAGGTGACCATGAAAATGCATTATCCCGTACGCGAGGATTTATTAAGATATTTACAGAGCAATATTTCAAAGGAGAACGAGGCAGTATGAAAACCATTCGCGTAGTCGCAGCTGTGATCTGCGATTCCATAGAGCACAAAACCCAAATTTTTTCCACCGCAAGGGGCTACGGAGAATTCAAAGGCGGCTGGGAATTTCCCGGCGGGAAGATCGAAGCCGGGGAGACCCCACAGCAGGCAGTTGTCAGAGAGATCCGTGAGGAACTGGATGCCACAGTCAGGGTTGGAGATCTGATAGATACTATAGAGTACGATTACCCGGCATTTCATTTATCCATGGATTGTTTCTGGTGTGAGGTCGCTTCGGGAGAGTTGAAGCTTCTCGAGGCAGAGGCCGCCAGGTGGCTGACGAAGGAGAAACTGGATTCCGTGCAGTGGCTTCCGGCGGATGTGACATTGATTGATAAGATCAGAAAGTGCATGGAGTAGGCGTACAGCCGACGAAGAGGTAGTAACTATGCTATATAAATTGAACCCAAACAAGCAGGATTATACGAAAGTAAAACGTGTCACCTTAGCGGACATCGGCTGGAAAGAACTGGATTTGCAGCGTCTGATGTCTTCGCATATTCAGGATTTTATTTATTCCAACGATCTGCTCACGATTTTCAATGAGCGTCCGAGGCAGGAGGAACCGGACATTCTCGCGATTGACAGGAATGGGGATTTATATATTCTGGAACTGAAGAGATGGAGCTCGGATAGGGAAAATCTCCTGCAGGTGCTTCGGTATGGACAGTTATATGGCAGCAGCAATTATGATGAGTTGAACGAACTGTTTCAGAAATACAGCAAATCCAATGCAGAGTTGTTGGAGATACATAAGCAGTATTTCGATCTTCCGGATGATAAAGCATTACGTAAGAGTGATTTTAACATGCACCAGCATTTCCTTATTGTTACCAACGGACTTGATCAGAATACAGTAGATGCGATCAGATATTGGAAGAACAACGGCTTGAGTATCGATGCTATTATTTACTGGGTGTTTGAGATCAATGGGGAATATTATATTGAGTTCAATATGTATTCTCCCATCGAGGGTTATCTGGAGTATGAAGGGAATAATTATGTTTTAAATACCAACTATTCCAATAATAAGAATCACACGGATGATATGATAAACGAGCAGAAGGCAGCGGCTTATTATCCGGGCTGGAGAGAGAAGATCGGGAAGCTCCAGCGGGGAGACACTGTTTTTTTATACAAGAGTGGCTATGGCATTATCGCATACGGTACAGCGGACGGAAAACTGGAGAAGAAGGACTGCGATGGTTATAAGGATTATGAGTATTACATGCATCTGGATGATTTTACGGTTCTGAAAAAGCCGTTAAGTGCATCGAAGATGAAGGAATTAACGAAGCAGGGATTTCCGTTTCGGACGACGATGTTTTACATGAGTGAGGAATGTAAAGACATCATTATGAAGGAGATTAAGAAAAATTATTTATAGACAAGTGCTGTGTTGACAAGTGCCGGAATTGTTAGTACTATAATCTCAAAGCATATATTCTTACGATTCCGGCAGCGAGAGCTGATCCACACATCTATATCATTTCAATGAATTCTATGCTTTTATACCACATTAACCATGCATGCACAGCATAGTACGTTGAATGACAAGTGGATAGGACGGGCGAAGTGTACCTTCTTGATTTCAAGTGCTATGGGAACAGGAGGACACTATGAAGAAACGCAGCTACGAATTGCTTATTGCTAACCGCAAATACAAGGATACTATTTTTCGATGGATATTTTCCCAAATCGAAAATTTGTTATCTCTTTATAATGCAGTGACAGGGAAACATTATCAGAACCCGGAAGAGTTGGAGATCGTGACTCTGGAAAATGCCATTTATATGGGCATGAAGAATGATCTGGCATTTGTACTGGAAATGGGATTGTACCTGTATGAACATCAGTCTACGTATAACCCAAATATTCCGTTGCGGGATCTGTTCTACATAGCCAGCGAGTATCAGAAGCTGGTGGATGAGAAATCCCTATATTCGTCTGGTATTCAAAAGATTCCGACGCCGAATTTCCTGGTGTTTTATAATGGGACAGACCGGGACGTTCCGGATCGTACAGAACTGCGGTTGTCGGATGCTTTTGAGAATCCGATGCAGGATCCGGCGCTGGAATTGAAGGTTACGATGTTAAATATCAATGCCGGACATAATGAGGAACTGATGAATAACTGCCATGTTTTATGGGAATATGCAGAGTATGTGGCAAGAGTCAGAAAGTACGCAGCGGAAATGCCATTGAATGAGGCGGTGGAACTGGCGATTACCGAATGCATTAACGAAGGAATTCTTACGGAATTCCTGCAGCACAATCGGGCGGAGGTGTACAAGGTGAGTATATTTGAGTATGACAAAGAAAAAGAAGAAAAGAAGCTCCGTAAGGCTGAGCGGGAGTGTGGGCGCGAAGAAGGACGCGAAGAAGGGCGCATGGAAGAGAGAAAGTCACTGTTGGCTCTGATCGCAAAAATGAGTGCCGGAGGAGATGCGGATAAGATTATACGATTAGAGGATCCGGAAGTAATGAATGCAATGCAGAAGAAGTATGAAATAAGATAACAGGAGGGATAATATTTTATCTATTTCTTGCAATTTTGAGGTGAAATTGCTAAAATATTAGCATGATTAATTTATATCAAAAAACATGGGCAGAAATAAATATGGAACTGGCAAAGCGAATGGTACAGCTTCGGAAGAGAAAGAAAATTTCCCAAAAGGAATTTGCATCCAGATCAGGGGTAAGTCTCGGATCGTTGAAACGTTTTGAGCAGACCGGAGAGATCTCGTTGCAGTCTTTTACAAAGCTTGCAATAGCTCTTGGAGCGGAGGGAGAGCTGGAAGCATTATTTCAAGAGGTACCATTTGACTCCATAGAGGAGATACTTCATGGACAGACTAAATAAGCTGGATGTATATTATCATGACCAAAAGATCGGAACAATGGCATTATATCAAAACCGGCTTGCGGCGTTTGCATATAGCGATGAATGGTTACAGGAGGGATTCTCAATCAGCCCATTTTCTCTTCCTTTGGAAAAGCGGGTTTTTATGCCGAAAATAGATCCGTTTGAAGGATTGTTTGGTGTATTTGCGGATAGCCTTCCAGATGGCTGGGGACGTCTTCTGGTAGATCGACTGATGAGAAAAAACGGATTGAATCCTCATACAATAGGGAGCCTGGAGAGGCTTGCGATTGTAGGAAATACGGGTATGGGAGCTTTGACTTATCGTCCCACAATTCCCATAGAACCTGTGTATAATGAATTAACATTGGATGAAATCGCAAAAGAATGTGAGCGCATTCTTCATACAGATTCCAGCGAAAATCTGGATTATCTATTTGCGAAAGGAGGATCATCCGGTGGTGCGAGACCCAAAATACTACCACGTATAGATAACGAAGATTGGATAATAAAATTTCCTTCGTCAGAGGATAGTAAGGATATTGGAAGGCAGGAGTACGACTATGCACTCTGCGCAAGAGAGTGCGGAATAGAGATGGAAGAAGTCCGCTTGTTTCCTTCGGAAAATACACAAGGATATTTTGGGACAAGGCGGTTTGATCGGGTTTCTGAGGGAGAGAACGGAAAAATTCATATGATTTCGGCAGCAGCAATTCTTGAGACATCTCACAGAATTCCCAATCTGGATTATGATATTCTTATGAAATTAACTCTTCAGCTTACGAAATCTATGGAGGAGTGTGAAAAGCTTTACCGCCTTATGTGTTTTAATGTTTTTGCACATAACCGAGATGATCATTCCAAGAATTTTTCTTATATATACAGGGATGAGGAGAAGAGATGGATACTTTCTCCGGCATATGATCTTACGTATTCCAATTCTATCGGTGGAGAGCACGCAACAACAGTAAATGGAAATGGTGCAGATCCGGGAATGGATGATCTTCTTTCGGTAGCGAAAAAGATAGGACTTGGAATGACAAAGGCAAGAAAAACGGCAGCAGAGATTCAGGAATGTGTGCAGGAACGATTGCGGGACTATTTATCTGATAGGATAGAATAGCTCTTATAAACCTTGCCTGAAACAGTATCTCTTTCCCTGCAGTATGCTAATGTTATCCTACTACAGGGGGAGGGTCAACATGGAGAGGATTCTGATCAGATACCGGGGGAGAATGGTATGATTTACATAACGGGAGATACGCATGGGGATTTCGCAAGGTTTTCTGCCAAAAGATTACGGAGAGCCGGCATGGAGCTGACGCAGGAGGATTACATCATTATCTGCGGAGATTTTGGACTGTGCTGGGCGAAGGATAAAACCTTTGAGTATCATTGTAAAAATTTTGCGGAGAAGCCCTACACAATCCTGTGGGTACAGGGGAACCATGAGAATTATGATATGATCGGGGAATATCCGCTGGAAGAGTGGCATGGCGGGAAGGTGCGGCACATTATCCGGGACAAGGTGATATTGTTGGAACGTGGACAGGTCTTCGAGATTGAGGGCAAGTCTTTTTTTGCCTTTGGAGGGGCGTCGTCCCATGACATTCAGGGAGGGATCCTGGATCGACAGACGGTAGATTTTGCAGAGCAAAAGCGCAGGGCGGATCGGGCGCATCTGCCCTACCGGATCCTCCAGGAAAGCTGGTGGCCCCAGGAGCTGCCGACAGAAGGAGAATTACAGGCGGTCCTGCGCAGCGGATCTGCTGACAGATTATCTGGAGATTTTGGAACAGAAGCTGCATTATAAGCATTGGTATTTCGGACATTATCATCGGGACTGTCAGCCGGATGAGAGGCACACTCTGGTATACTATGCGATACTTCTGTTGGTTAGTTGGAATAGGTGACTTAGGAAATATCCATTATTCAAGGGTTTCCAGTGCCCCTATGAATTTGTAATGGATTGTAAGTCGTTGAATTTTCTCCCCGTTTATTTCTACGGGTTCAGAAATTAGAATTTTATCTATGAGTTGATGTACTATCTTGTAATTGAGTTCCGTTATCCCTGCATATCCGCTGATTTGCTCCGCAAACTGCTCAATGGAAGATAACTGTTCCCTGTCCGCTGTGGCACTTTTTTCAAGTTCCTTTATCTTCGCTGACAGTTCCTCCTGCTCGCTGTCATAACGTGCCGACAACATCTGAAAACGCTTCTCCGTTATCAGCTTTCTTGTCATGTCCTCGTACAGCTTGGCATACAGATTTTCAATTTCCGACACTCGCTGTTTATACTGCCTTAGTTCCTTTTTCTGCTGTTCCCTATCCGCTGACAGTTGGACATTCAGACGCTCGGCAATTTCTGTTACCATGGCTTTCCTGTCCGCTAATGCCTGTCCTGCGTGTCTTTGAATATCCGCAAGCACTACCTCATGTACTGTCCTTGCCTCAATGTTATGTGCTGAACAGGCTTTTTTCCCAAACTTGCGGTACTTGGTACAGCAATAAAAGGTTTTGTCCAAAACATTATTGCGCTTTCTTTTGTTCTCCACCTTTGCAAGCATGGCACTTCCACAATCAGCACATTTGATAATCCCTCGGAAAATGTTGTCATATCCGTTTGTACTGTCACCGATAATGGGCGGTCTTTCTGCCATGATTTTCTGCACATTATCCCACCTGCTCTGTTCAATAATCGGCTCGTGTGTCCCATATACGATTTCACGCTCCGCAAACGGGATATACTCTCTTTTCTTTGAGCGCATGGTCTTGGTCGGTCTTTCTGCTACAGTCAGATTTCCTGCATAGACAGGATTGTGTAAAATCTTGCTGACATAGGCAGTGTCCCAGTCATACATCTTTTCCTCGTCATTGAACCGCTCAAACATTTCATTCTTGTAAAAGCTCGGTTTCATGACCTTTGCCTGACGCAATCGGTTACATATGGTATGAAGCCCCACGCCCTCCTCGGCTATCGAAAAAATCAATTCCACAACGGGTGCTGTCACTTCATCAATGACAAGGTGGTTATGGTCGTTTTCGTCTTTTCGATACCCGAAAGGCGGGGTAGTTGCCATATACTTTCCCTGTAACCGTCTTGTACGGAGTGCGCTCTTGATTTTCCTTGAAGTGTCCTTTGCGTACATTTCATTGATGATGTTGCGGAACGGGGTAATATCCATTTGAGTGTTGTCTATGGAGTCCACTCCGTCATTGATTGCAATGTAGCGCACATTGTGGTTCGGAAAGAATACCTCGATATATGTTCCCGTTTCAAGGTAATTTCTCCCCAGACGTGACAGGTCTTTTGTGATGAGCGTTGCAACTTCCCCATTGCATATATCCTTAATAAGCTGTTGGAACGCAGGACGGTCATAATTCGTACCGCTGTAACCGTCATCAACGTAGAAGCGACAGTTAAGAAAGCCATTGCGCTTTGCATACTCTTTCAGCATGGTTTTCTGTGTGCTTATGCTCATGCTCTCGTTGTTCGTACCGTCATCTTTGGAAAGCCTGCAATATAAAGCAGTGATTTTGTCGTTATTTAGTTTTGCCCTTTTCATGTCGTCCTCCTTAATGAAAAGGGACTTCCTCAACCAATATTATACTATATTCCCTTTTCCATTTCCACCATTAACTGGCGTTGCTTTGTGCCATATCCTTAACCTTTTTCGTTATCTGTTCCTCGGCGATCCGCTTGAATACCGTTTCCATTTTTTCAGTGCCTACATAATGTCTTTCCACAACAATTTTTGTGGGTTTCTGTTGTCGGCTGGCTCGTTGTCCCACCTTACTGTTATTACTCATAAATCTGCTCCTTTGCATAAAAATAGAGCGCATAGATTGTTTTTCTATACGCTCTGACGCTGTGTTGCTTATTTTATTGCGATTATATTTACAATTCTACCTCCCTATGTTTGGTCTTGTACTGTTGTTCCCCTTGCTGTCGGCTCTCATTCTGAAGCTCTCTCGCAAGGTTCTTCCTATTGTAACTGATTACCTCGGCATATGCTAACTCTGTGGCGGTCTTGGTCTGCTCCTTGCCGATACTGTCATACTCGGCTTGCAAAGACTGCATTTCTGCTTTCCACTGCTTCGGGGTTATCTTCTCGCCCTGCTGTAAAAGGTTCTGCATACGCTCCTTTAGTTCGGGGTACTTGGCAAGGCTTTCTCTATGCTCCTTGTCATACTTCATTTTTGCAAGTCCTTTAAGGGATTGGCTCTCTTTATAAGTGACTTGGATTGGGGCATAAAGAGCATACATTTTTGACAGTTCCTTTAATCGGCTTAGCTTCTGCCCCTTTGATAAATGTACCGTTTCAAGCTGTCGGTATTTCTGTTCCCTATCGGCTGTAAACTTGGCAAGGTTCTCAAAGCTGTCTATCTTTCTTGAAACAATGAATTTCTCCGCATTGTCGGCTGACTGTAAGGCTGTTCTGTCGGATATTTTTCTTAGATATTTTCCGCTGACAATCGGCAAGTCCAATCTGCCCTTCCGTTTCGCCACTTTTGCAATCATTTCCATGACTTCATTCTTCACATTGACTGCAACCTCTTTCAGACCAGAATACTGTATGCTCCGTACTTCCTGCTTGGCAAGTTCAAGCATTTCTTTTGCCTGTTCCAACAGCACGTTGCCCCTGATGATTTCCCGATTAATGTTTCCCCTCTCGGTCTGTATGCCCTTGCGTTCTAAAGCATTTGCAACCGCACCGATATGGATTGTCGGTTCTTTATCAATTCCCTGCTCCTTAAAGGAGCGGTGTTCCCAATGCACCGCAATTCCCAACTGCTCATTGGTGGCATTGATTGTTTCAGCTAAATCCCTGCGCCACATCATTGCATTTTCCCTGCTGTTCCAGTCGGTACTTTCTACGGTTTGACATTTCCACTGTTTACGGTTACGCTTATCCACTTTCTGTTTTCCTGTCTTTTTATCAATGAGAGGAATACGCTCCCCATTTTCGTCAAGGACATAGACATTTTTGGTTTTTGCTCCCCACTCCCCGTTTTCCGTAAGAGGACGCATGGTAAGCAGCACATGAATATGAAGATTGCGTTGCCCTTTGTCGTTCTCGCTGTCATGGATTGCCCAATCTGCACACATTCCCTTATCAACAAAATTTCTCTGCACATAATCCCTCACGACTTCCTCCGCAAGCTCATAACTCCACTCATTGGGAAGTGACGCTTTTAACATTCTTGCAAGCTGTGATTTCTGCCCTTTCTCCGACAGTTCCACAGCATTCCACAAGGTAGCTCTGTCTGCATATTCTCTCGGTGCATTTTGTGGCAGACTGATTTCGCTGTGTACTAAATCCTCATGGTATTTTGGTCGATAAGTCTGTCCGTCATATTCACTTACAAGAATGCTCCTGCTGATGTAGGAAGCCTTTTCCACTGCCGACTGCCCTTTGCTCCGTTTAACTATGGAAAAACGTGTGCTTGCCTGTTTCGTGATATTAGCCATACGAAGCACCTACGTTCTGCCAACGGGGTAGTGGGATGCACTCATAAACTTTGTGGGCAGATAAAAGCCGCACTTTGGCTTTTGTCTGAACGCAAAGTACACAAAAGGGTAGGTGCGTTCTTTGCACCGCAGGGGAAGTGTAGCGTCCCCTGTTGGCTGTCGCAAGACAGACAATGCTCTCCGCAGGAGTCCCCGAAGGGCGCACATACCACCTCTGGTGGTATATCTGTGCGCACCCCGTAAACGGGGTGAATAAGTTACCTCGGCTTTTCAGCTTCTTTGCTCCTGTCATTCAGTATCGCCCTCGCTTTCATTTTCGGCATTGTAAATTGTGCTTTGCGTTGAAGTACTTTCCCTGCTTTCTGACTTGATTTTAGCGATAATCTGCTGACACTCCCTTGTCTGCAATGCAACTGATAAAATACGGTTTAACTCGTCCTCGTCATATTGGTAGCAGCCGGGAAAATACTTCATGATAATACCGCCCATGATGTACTTGTGGTGGTTCTCCGCTTTCCGCTTTTTCTCGTTCTGCTTCTTCTTTTCGTTGGCTACTCGCTGTTTTGCCTGTTCTAATGCCTGTAATGCTTTTTCTAAATTTCTGCTTGCTTCGTTTTGGTTTTCAATCATTTTGAGACCTCGTCCTTTCTATGCTGTTTTGTTAGTTTCTGAAATAAAAAAGGTAGCTAATTTTCCGTTAAGATAAATCGCTACCATAGGTAAACAATATTCAATTTTTTCTGATTCATTAGAACTACTTAATCTTCAATACCTTCTTCAACCTTATCAAGAATATATGATGTAAATTTACCCTCCACACTATCACTCGAAAAATCTTCTTCCAGTTCTTTCCGTTCTTCCTCAAAATTTTGCCGTACTTCTTCTTGTTCTTCGGGTGTCATGTCGTCCCAATTCTTGTTATTAACATAAACACAACCACTCATTGTTATAGCATTCATGCTAAACAAAAGAATAATGAGATACAACTTTGAAATCCTTCCTGTTCGCTCCATAATTTTTCCTCCTAAATTCCTAATCGTGAAAGCAATCCTAACGCAGTAATAAATAGCACTGTAACTATTGCTGTTGCCGCTATTATAGCAATTATACCTATTGCTTTTTTGTATTCGTGGCTCAATTCCTTCTTTTCCGGCACTGGAGCAGATACTTTTTCAGTACCTAACAGAATATAATCTGCACTTACATGGTATATTTCTGTTAGTTTAATGATATTGTCAATTTCTGGCTTTCCCTGTCCACTTTCCCATTTTGAAATTGCTTGCCTTGAAAGTCCTAACATCTCGGCAACTTGCTCCTGTGAA
>ERZ1035070.395-NODE-395-length-14259-cov-5.469727_pt1 | contig 14259 bp, 9 predicted proteins | sample MGYA00520603_ERZ1035070 | MGnify/ENA primary metagenome ERZ1035070 (study PRJEB33766, sample SAMN09781695) | gut metagenome | biome: gut microbiome | host: Homo sapiens | place: Madagascar | study: EMG produced TPA metagenomics assembly of the PRJNA485056 data set... | reverse complement strand
CCACCGCGAAGATCACCATGCACAGAGATAATACCTGCGATACAGCGAGGGTCGTTCCGGGAATAAACAGGGTATCTGTCCGGATACCTTCGATCCAGAATCTGCCAAGACCATAGCCTCCGAAGTACAACAGACAGATCTCGCCCTCGAACTTTTTGTGCTTGCGGTATACCAGCATAATGATCAGAATCATCAGATTCCACAGACTCTCATAGAGGAATGTGGGATGTACCTGAATGTAATTGGTGCCTTCCACAATATGTGCTGCCACATTCCCGGAAATATCCCGGCTGCGCACCGCTTCAATGGGAAGCCGCATTGCCAGGAAATTATCCGTATATTCTCCGAACACTTCACGGTTCATGAAATTGCCCCAACGCCCGATGACCTGTCCTAAGATCAATCCCGGTACACACAGATCTCCCAGCCGGAAAGGATTGATCTTTTTGATCTTACAATATAGAAACAATGTCAGAAAAGCTCCGATCACACCGCCGTAGATCGCCATACCACCGTTACGGGTATTGAAGATGCTGAGCAGATTATCCTTGTAATAGTCCCAGGCAAAGATCACATAATAGATTCTGGCACCGATCACGGAAAAGATCACGGCATAAATAGCGAAGTCCCAAATAGTATCCGGATTCTCTCCGCTCACCTTTGCCTGGTGCACTGCCATCAGAATTCCCGCCAGTACACCGATACCGATGATCAGACCGTAAAAAGCGATCTCGAAACCGAATACGGTAAAGCTTCTGGGAACATTTTCCAGGTAAATGCCTAAATGGGGAAATGCTATATCTCCTGCATTCATCATAATATTTATATCCTTTCTTAGTATTAACCGGCTTCTTGGCGCTTTGCGCTCTCGAATCCGGCATATCAGACGTTAAATCTGAACAGGATCACATCACCGTCCTGTACGACATAGTCCTTGCCTTCCATGCCGACCAGACCTTTCTCACGTGCAGCTGCCAGAGATCCCTGCTCTAAAAGGTCCTTGTAATTTACAACTTCCGCCTTGATGAAGCCTCTCTCGAAATCGGAGTGGATCTTACCGGCTGCCTGAGGCGCCTTGGTACCGATCTTGATGGTCCATGCTCTGGTCTCATCCTCTCCTGCAGTCAAAAAGCTCATCAGACCTAAGATATGATAGCTTGCCTTGATCAGCTTCTCCAGACCGGATTCCTTCAGTCCCAGATCATCCAGGAACATTGCCTTCTCATCATCATCCAGTTCAGAGATCTCTTCCTCGATCTGTGCGCAGATGACGAATACTTCGCTGTTCTCACTTGCTGCAAACTCTCTGACCTTCGCTACCATCTCATTGGAGGCACCGTCATCTGCCAGATCATCCTCGGATACATTGGCTGCATAGATCACCGGTTTGTAGGTCAGCAGATTGTATTCCTTCAACAGAGACAGCTCGTCCTCATCGGTAACTTCCAGGCTCTTCGCCATCTTGCCGCTCTCCAGATGCTCCTTGATACGCTCTAAGAGTGCCAGCTCCTTGGCATAAGTCTTGTCCATTCTGGCAGCCTTGACTACCTTGGACAGTCTTCTCTCCAGTACTTCCAGATCTGCGAAGATCAGCTCTAAATTAATGGTCTCGATATCCCGTAAAGGATTTACACTGCCATCTACATGAATGACATTCGTATCCTCGAAGCATCTTACCACATGGACGATGGCATCCACCTCACGGATGTTGCTTAAGAACTGGTTCCCCAGTCCCTCACCCTTGGAAGCACCCTTTACCAGGCCTGCGATATCTACGAATTCAATCACAGCAGGGGTCACTTTCTTGGAATGATACATCTCTCCCAGCGCTTTTAATCTGTCATCCGGAACTGTTACCACGCCCACATTGGGGTCGATGGTACAGAAAGGATAGTTAGCGGATTCCGCTCCCGCCTTGGTCAGGGAATTGAAAAGTGTACTCTTTCCTACGTTGGGAAGACCTACGATACCCAGTTTCATGATTTATTTACCGTTCAGACCTAACGACAGGGTCTGCCTTTCTTGTATTTTCTATTCTTTATTTCACTCATAAGTCCATCCGTCTCCGTGCAGAGACAAACGAATCCGAAATAGTATTATAGCATACCTCACACTCTTTGCAAAGTCCCTACTGTTCAAAGTAAGTATTGATTCCGGTGAGAAGCCCTGTGGCTAATTGTTCCAATATCACATCGCTGTGGTCCGAATACGCATTTCCCAGTTCCATATCCACAGAAGGGATCGTGCTGTAGGATGTCTGGGTCAGGTCAATACCCATATGTCCTTTCCCATAAATTGTGGCTCCCTGCTCCCGCAGTCCTTCCACCAGATCTGTTCCCAGGGTATCGTGCTGCTGCCAGTGCGATGCCACCGGCTCCATGTTTTTCAGTGCTTCCGGCACCGAGATGTAGAAGCATCCCTTGTCGTAATTTTTGCCGTCACCGCTGTCCCAGTGTAGCGCAATATGGCAGTCCGCGACATTGTTGCAGATCACAGTCCTCGCCACATTGTCTAACTGCACATCCTCACTGTCCCTGAGCATCAGCACATCATAACCGGAGGATAACAGCTTATCCCGCAGGATCTGTGCCATACGTAATGTCACCTCCTGCTCCGGTGTGCCGTCCTGAAACGTCATGCCCCCGGAGACTGCAGCAGCCTCCGTAGCTCCCGCCGCCGTACTGCCTCCGGTGACTTTCGCCGAGCCGTCCGGATGACACAGAGTCTTTACTTTACTCCCTCCCACAGTACCATGTCCTGCATTGACACCGATGACGATACCTTTTCGTCCAGATTCCTCCGGTGCCCTGTAGAGTACTGCGGCTCCGGTATTTATTTTAGAATGATCTGCATATTCCCATGTGGAATCCAGGGTGATCTGCTGTAAGTTGGTGTATTCCACCGGTTGCATCTGTGGTGTGACATTTGCCGTTCCCTGTGGTGCCGCACTCTCTGAAACCATAGCTTCTATAATTTCTACATTCTCTATGGTTTCTGTGCTTTCCATGGTTTCTATGCTCTCCACGGTTTCTGTGCTCTTCACGCTTTCCGTAATCCCGGTATTTTCCTGTGTTCCACAGGCAGTCAGGGTAAGCGCCAGCACCATAATGGTTACTCTCACCGCCACCCTGTATTGTTTTCTGTGAAGCATTTGTCTTTTTCTCCTCCGATATGAAAAGAACCACAGCTGTGAACTTACAGCTATGGTTCTTCTGTTCTCTCTTCCTTATTCCGCTCATTTCGGAACACATCCTCTGATCAGCCGCGCAGTTTGAAATGCTCTAACAGCTCGTTCAGAGTAGTAGCAGATGCGGAAAGCTCCTCGCTGGTAGCGGAAGTCTCTTCGGCCGCTGCAGAGTTGGACTGGATAACATCATTGATGTCTTCCACACCCTTTTTGATATTTTTAACGGAAACCGCCTGTTTGTCAGACGCAGTACGGATATTGGCAACCTCCTGGATGATCTGATCCAGCTCAGCCATAACCTCCTGCATAGCATCATTGGTCTCCTTGGTGACCTTATTACCCACCTCTACCTCGTTCATGGACTCTTCAATCAGCTTCTTGGACTCTACTGCGGAATTAGCACTCTCTTCTGCCAGCTGTCTGATCTGATCTGCCACGACTGCAAAGCCTCTTCCTGCCTCTCCGGCACGGGCTGCCTCGATGGAAGCATTTAAGGACAGCAGATTGGTCTGGGATGCGATATTCTCAATATCTGCGATGATCTTTTCAATGTTCTGGGTCGTTGCGTTGATCTTCTTCATGGCATCTACCAGCTCATCCATCTTCTTCTGGCTGTTGGCTGCCTCGATACCTACCTTTTTCGCCTTGTCATGTACAATGTCAGTAGACTTGGTATTCTCCAGTACCTGACTGGTTACTTCGTCTACGGTAGCTACCAGTTCTTCTACGGATGCTGCCTGATGGGTAGCGCCCTCCGCTATATCCTGTGCACTGACTGCCAGCTGATTGCTGCCCGCAGATACCTGCTCAGAGGAATCCTGAATACCGTGCATGGTCTCGCTGACCTTATTTACCATTTCATCCAGCTCATCCAAAACATTTCGGAGCAGTCCGACATATGCCTCCGGGCAGCTGCTGTGAACATCAAAATTACCATCGGAAAATTGCTCTACAATAGTCTGCAGATCTGATACAACCTTTTTCAAAATAGCTGCGGCGGTCTCAAAGCTGTCGGAAAGTCTGCCCAGCTCATCCTCAGATTCATAAGGTACACCGATCTCAAAATCACCGGATGCGATCTTCTCAGACGCTGCTACCAGGTTCGTGATCGGATCTATCAGCATTTTGGCAAGCATTTTCGACATGGATGCATTAAATATGATAGCTAAAACAAGTAAAACCACAACAATTATACTTCCTATATAGCCTTTTGACTGTATCAATTCCACCACTGCCACCAGTGCCAGCACCACATATAAAATATCCATGATGCGGAACACAAAAGACAGCTTATTTTTAATTGGTTTGTCTCTTAGTATTTCTTCCAGTTTTTTCATTTGTTTCTGCTCCTTCCGTGAATGAACCTTCCTGTATTTTATTTTAAATTTCCTTATCTGTTTCGTCAAGATGAAGCTTCTTAAAATTATGTAAAAATTAAGTATGGGAAGCCCTGCTCATCTCCAGCAATTTATCTCTCATTTCATTCTCAATGCGCTGTAAATCTTCCTCAGCACTCTGTCTTCTCGCACGTCCCTCTTCCTGGATCTTCATGACCTCATCCAATGTCGTCATCAGTGTCTGATTGGTACTCTTAAGTGTCTCTATATCCACAATTCCCCGCTCGGATTCCTTCGCTGTCTCCACAGAAGCCACCTTCAGTGCTTCCGCGTTCTTCTTCAACAGTTCATTGGTCATATCCGATACGGCACGCTGTGCCTTGGCGGCATCGGTAGCATGATCCAGACCGATGGCAATGACCATCTGACTCTTCCACAGAGGGATCGTATTCACTAACGTCGACTGGATCTTCTCGGACATGGCGATGTCATTGGACTGGATCAGACGGATCTGGGGTGCCATCTGCAGGGAAATGGCTCTGGTCAGCTCCAGATCATAGATCTTCTTCTCAAACCGCTCACACATTGCCGCGAAATCTTTCGCTGCCTGGGTGTCCTCCGGAAGTCCACTCTTCTGTGCCTTCTCTAAAAGCTCCGGAAGCTCCACACTTTTTGCCTGCGCCAGCTTCTTTTTACCTGCCAGGATGTACATGGACAGTTCCTTGAAGTAATTCAGGTTCAGCTGGTACAGCTTGTCCAACACAGCCACATCCTTTAACAGCACTACCTGATGACTCTCCATGGCATCACAGATCTTTGTGATATTGACTTCCGCCTTATCGTACTTTGCTTTCAGATTGCTCAGCTTGTCTCCGCTTTTTTTGAACAGTCCGAAAAATCCCTTATCTTCCTCGGTGTCGAAATCCTTTAACTGTGCCACCACGCCGGTTAACAGATTTCCAACTTCTCCCATATCCTTGGTCCGGACATTACTAAGCGCCGTCTCTGAGAAATCGGCGATCTTCTTCTGGCTTCCGGCTCCGTACTGTAACACCGCCTGGGTATTGGTCAGGTCGATCTGTGCTGCAAAATCATCCACCTGTTTCTGCTCTTCCGGTGTCAGTTCCATCTCGGGAACCGCCTGCTCTTCCACCAACTCCTCCGGCTTCTTCTCCACGATCTCTGCCTTTGCCTCCGCAAAAGGATCCAGTGTAAGAGTCGGTGCTTCTTTTGTTGCTGCGTCTAAATCCATATTCATATTGATACCCCCATTTTTTACAATTGCATCATTTATTATTTACTGTTTTTCCATTACAAAATCGGATTCCGTCAGACCTTCCTTTGCCAGCATGGCCTGTAATACCTGCGCATCCGCCGATGCGTCAAAGGCGGCATCCTGAAACAGATTGTTTAACAATGTCACAAATGCCTGATTGATCATGTCCAGTGTCTTCCCGATCTCTTTCTTGGCCTCGAGAATTTCCTCTCCCGGACTGCTGACCTCGTCAAATTCCGCATACTGCTCCACCAGTTTTAAAGTAGTGGGCAGATAATAATCCATTAATTTATGCATTCTGTGCATCTGCTCCGGGTGCTCCTGCACTCTGTCGAAGATCTCCTTCAACAGATTCTCCAGGCGGTACAGCTTCTCGGAGATTGCCTCCTCTTCGATCCGGTCGTTCAGATCCCGCAGATGTCTGATGCATTCCATCCCCTCTGCCACCATACTGTGAAGTTCCTGCTCTCTCTCCGTCTGTGCAGCGTCCTGTGTTGTTCCTTTGTCCGGCATCTGTTTTGCCTGCTCCTCTGATTTTTTCTGTTCCAGATAAGCCTTTTCTGTCTCCAGATATTGATGATAGATCACATCATTTAACATAAAACAGGTCTCTTTGTCATCCAGATGCCCCTCAGGGAACATTCCGGCTTTTAACATTTTGCGCAGATCCTTTTTTACATAGCGGACGCTTTTGCCGGTATAACGCGCCATCTCCGTGATCACACCGTACATCTTGGTGCCGCACAGTTCCAGATATTTCTCCGCACGCTGTAATCTCCTGCGCTGTCCGTTGCCATAGGAGATCATCTCCAAAAATACCAAAGAAAGTATTCCCGGAAGGATCGCCGCACTTATACTTGCTGCACTAAAAGCGGCCAGAAGAAGCTGTACCAAAAGTCCCAGCCCGGAAAAGCCTAGTCCGATGCCTCCGAACACGGTGCACAAAGTTCCGGACACGCTTCCCTTTTTCTCCATTTTTACCAAAGAAGTCATCTCCAAAGCCGTAGTCTTTCTGGGTGTCCAGACACCGGCCTGATTTCCAGAACGGTTCTGCGCCGCCTGTGCCTTACGCTGTTCTTCCCATTGTTTTTCCCGTTCTTTTCGCTGTCTGTGCCACTCCTCATTCTGTCTGCGGTGTTCCTCCCGCTGTCTTTCCCGTTCTTCTCGCTCCGCCTGGATCTGTTCTTCGGACTTCTCTTCTTCCCGCTTTTTATCCTGCCAGCTGCGCTGGGAATTCCAGACCCTTTTCTCCGCGGCTTCCCTGGACAGATTCGCCTGAAAATCCGCTTCCCGCAGAGCATCGTTGACTGTATCGCTCACTAACGTATTCAGTGCCCGGAAATCTCCGGTCTTCATGGCTTCGGCGATGGTTTCTTTAAATTTTTCCCCAAGATGATTCTGCACTTCACTCATAATTAATATTTTCTCTGACTTTTCAGTTCCTCATAGAGCAGACAATAATTCTCGTAACGTGTCCGCGAGATCTCCCCTTCCGCCACGGCATCTTTCACGCCGCAGACCGGTTCTGAGATATGAGAACATCCTCCGAATCTGCAATATTTTTCAAACGGAACAAATTCGGGATAATATCCCGCCAGCTGCTCTTTTTCCAGTCCAAACAGTCCCAGGGAGCTGAACCCGGGAGTATCCAGAATGTAAGTATCCGGTGCAATGGAGATCAGTTCGGAATGCCTGGTGGTATGTTTTCCACGTTCGATCTTCTCACTGATGGAACCGGTCTCCATCACGATCCCCGACTGTAAACAGTTGACCAGCGAAGACTTGCCGACACCGCTGGGTCCCGCCACCGTGGTGGTCTTGCCCCGAAGCAAGTCTTTTAATCTGTCGATGCCTTCCTTTTCCCTTGCACTGACAGTAATGGTCTGAAATCCCGCCTGTTCATAGATGGAACGATAATCCTCTTTTTTCCCCTCTGCATCAATGTCCTGCTTGTTAAAACAGATGATGCAGGGAATGTCCTGTTGCTGCATCATGATCAGAAAACGATCCAGCAGATTAAAATTGGGCTGTGGCTTACAAATGGCGAAAATCACCAGTGCCTGATCCACATTGGCTACCGCCGGGCGGATCAGTTCGCTGTGCCTGGGAAGCAGCCCTGTGATATTTCCCTTTTTCTGCGCTTCGTCTATGATATCCATTTCCACATCATCCCCTACGAGGGGTTTTCTGTGGTCCTTACGGAAGACACCCTTTGCCTTGCATTCATAGATTCCGTCCGTACTATGCAGTGCATCCCCCGCATGGACGTAATAGAAGCCGGCAATTCCTTTTATAATCTTGCCCTTCATAGTTCCTGCCTTTGCATTATTCCTTCACGAATTCCACTCTTCGGGTAAAGGACTGGTTCTCCGTGGTGCCGGGAACATTAATGGTATTGCCATCTGTATCCGTTGTAGTGGTTCCCTCCGTTGTCACCTGATAGGTCATGGTAAGCGTACCGCCGGAGGAGGCGATGCCGTTGATATTGGTTGCTACCGGGAAGGTGGTAACCTTCGTATCCATCAGTACCGTACCGTCATCCGCCACCAGGGTAATACCGACTTCCATTCCCGATACATACTTGGGTGCCTCGGAAGTCGTCGGTGCCGCAATGCTGACATTGCACTTATAAGTCACTTTCTGTGCGCCCTGGCTCACCTTAATATCAATGGAGGTTCCCTGATCCACATAGGAACCATGGGAATAGCTCTGATAGCAGATCATGCCCTCTCCCACTTCATCGCTGTAAATATGGGTCACACTGCCTACTGTCAGTCCGGCCTCGATTGCTTCCACCGTACCATCCTGCTCTGACAGTCCGATCAGGTTCGGCACGCGGATCTTCGTATCTTCCTTTCCCAGGCTTACGGTAACGGTGATCACACTGCCTTTCGGCGCCTTATTTCCATCTACGGGAGTCTGGGCGATCACGCGTCCTGCTTCTATGGTGTCGGAATAATCCTCTGTCTTATTGACCAAAAAGCCCTTGCTTACCAGCTGTGTATTCGCCTCGTCAAAAGTAAGTCCCACCACATTCGGAACTTCTACGCCCTGGGTTCCGGCGCTTGCCGTAAGTGTTACCTTGCTGCCCTTGTCAATCTGGGCACCCACGCTGACGTCGGGACTGATCACCACACCTTCTGCCACGGAATCAGATTCCTCATATACAACTTCCGTCAGAATTCCCAGTCCGGTCAGTGTATTTCTCGCATCATCCACATTCATGCCCTTCACATCCGGCATGGTGACTTTCTCTGCCTCTTCTTTGGTTTCCTCCGTAGTGATGATCGGACCGGAAGGATTATTGCCTTCGTTCTTTTTCCCGCCGAAGATCTTCACCGCCAGTACGATCAGGATAATACAGATCACCACTCCCGCAACGATTGCCAGAACCGTTGTCACGCGTTCCATCTTGGGATCGTAATCATAATCATCCTCTCCCTCTGCCTCTTCATCATTCTCATACATGGCTTCTGTATCGGAACGTAGGCGCATCGTCTCATCATGATCCTGTTCTTCATACTCCCGGCCACTCTGATACGGAACTTTTCTCTTGATCTGTGCCATATCTTCATCGGAGATCATCCGGGTGCCGCCTTCCATATCCGGATCCTTGTTCACGACAAAGTCCTCCTCCGGATTGATCAGGGACTGCTTCAGGTCTGCAATCAGTTCTGCCATGTTCTGATATCTGCGGTCCGGTGATTTCTGACAACACTTTAATACAATACTTGCAACGCTGGAAGGGATCTCCGGCACGAATTCCTTGGGAGAAGGCATTTCTTCCTGAATATGCTTGATGGCGATCGCTACCGTCGTCTCCCCATTGAAGGGGACTCTTCCCGTAAGCATTTCGAACATGGTGATGCCCAGTGAATAGATATCACTCTTCTCATCACTGTAACCGCCTCTGGCCTGTTCCGGAGACGTATAGTGTACACTTCCCATTACATTGGAAGTGATCGTATTGCTGGTCGCTGCCTTGGCAATACCGAAATCCGTGACTTTTACTTTGCCGTCTTTGGAAATAATGATATTCTGCGGTTTGATATCCCGGTGAATAATATGATTATTATGTGCTGCCTCAATGCCCATACTCACCTGGATGGCAATGCTTACTGCTTCCTTGTAAGACAGACGGGCCTTTTTCTCAATGTACTTTTTGAGGGTAATGCCCTCCACCAGTTCCATTACTATATAGTAGATTCCGTTTTCTTCCCCTACATCATAGACATTTACGATATTGGGATGCATCAGTCCTGCTGCCGCCTGGGCCTCAATACGGAATTTGGATACAAAATTAGCATTCTCGCTGAATTCCTGCTTCAATACCTTGATCGCCACATATCGGTTCAACTTATGACATTTTGCTTTATAGACATCTGACATACCGCCGGTTCCGATTTTCTCCAGAATCTCATAGCGATCGCCGATCATCATTCCTATTTTGATCATTATTGCTCTCCATTCTTATATAACCTAAGTAACTAAGAGTATTATCTGTCTTATGCGCACGGCTCAATAAGGATAACACTGATATTGTCTCTGCCGCCGTTTGCATTGGCTGCCTCTACCAGACGCTCTGCTTTCTCCACAAGATCTCTTGCACCACTGATGATCATGCGGATCTCTTCATCTTCCAGCATATTAGTCAGTCCGTCCGAACACATAAGGACAGTATCGCCTTCCCTGAGTTCTACGGTAAAAAAGTCCGGCTCTACATGATCCTCCGCACCTACCGCTCTGGTAATAATATTCTTGTCAGGATGATTTCTTGCATCCGCACGGTCTAATCCGCCCATGCGTATCATTTCCTCTACAAGAGAATGATCCCTCGTAATCTGCCGTATCTCACGATTCACCACATAAAGTCTGCTATCACCCACATTGGCCACCTGTAAAAATCTGCCCATGCAGGATGCCACCACAACCGTCGTTCCCATTCCTTCCAGCTTCTTGTCTTCGCCGGCTCTCCTGCGGATCACCTCATTGGCTTCCTCGATCGCTCTACGGAAAATCAGCGTGGGATTTTTTTCAAAAGAACTCTGCATCTCAGCCAGCATGGTCTCTACTGTCACTTTGGATGCATAATCTCCCGCATTATGTCCGCCCATACCGTCCGCTACAATAAACACGTTGGGCAGATTTCCCACCGGTTCCTCAGAGGTATAGATATAGTCCTGATTTACTTTTCTTTTCCTTCCGATATCGGTTATGGAAAACGTCTTGAGCACGTCAATTTTCCTCCTGTGAGAGTCCGTCCGGGTTCTGCATCTCCTGTGTATGACGACGCCTTAACTGTCCGCAGGCTCCGTCAATATCCCGGCCCATCTCTCTTCTAATTGTAACATGTATCTTCTTACTTTCAAGTTTATTTTTAAACGCCTGAATATGCCCGGTATCCGACTGCACGAAGTCCCGCTCTTTAATCGGGTTTACCGGAATCAGGTTAATATGACAGCATAAAGGCTTTGCCAGAGCGATCAGCTCTTTGGCATCCTCTTCCGTATCGTTCACACCGCCTACCAGACTGTATTCAAAAGTGATCCGGCGCCCGGTCTGTTCAAAATAATACCTGCAGACTTCCATCAGTTCTTTGATGGAATACCTGTTGGCAATGGGCATCAGTTTTCTTCTTTTTTCATCTGTGGTTGCATGCAGTGACAATGCCAGGGTAATCTGCAGCTTCTCATCTGCCAGCTGTCGCATTCTCGGCACGATTCCGCAGGTGGACACCGTGACATTTCTCTGGCTGATGTTTAATCCATTCTCATCCGTCAGCAGATGCAGAAACTTTAGAATATTATCATAATTGTCCATGGGTTCTCCGGTTCCCATGACTACCACATTGGAGACCCGTTCCTGCGTCAGTCTCGTGATGGCATAGATCTGATCTAACATCTCCGAAGGCGTCAGGTTCCGCTCCAGTCCATCCAGGGTGGACGCACAGAATCTGCAGCCCATCCGACATCCCACCTGGGAAGAAATGCACACACTGTTGCCGTGTTTGTACTGCATCCACACGCTTTCCACCACATTGCCGTCAGACAGTTCAAATAAAAACTTTTTCGTTCCGTCGATCTTCGACTCCTGAATTCTGACAGGCTTTACACAGGTATATTCATACTTTTCCTTGCATTGTTCCCTGAATTTTGCGGAGAGATTGGTCATCTCGTCAAAGCTTCTCGCTAACTTCACATGCATCCACTCATACATCTGTTTTGCCCGGAAAGCTTTCTCTCCCATACTCTCCAGTTCGGTCTTCAGTTCCTCCAGATTCAGGGATTTGATATCTTTTTTACTATCCATGTCTTATATCTCACGTTCTTCTGCGCAGCCTTGCAAAGTAGAATCCGTCGGTCTCATCCGTTCCCGGCAGAAGTTGTCTCTCCTCCTCTAAAACGAACGGGAACTTTTCCGTGATCCATGCTGCCATGTTCTGATTCTCTTCTCTGTTGATCGTGCAGGTGCTGTACAACAACACGCCACCCGGCTTCACATACCGCCATCCGGCTTCCACGATCTGCCTCTGCAGTTCATGGATAGATTTAAGGCCTTCCGGTGTCACATGATATTTAATGTCTCTCTTTTTGCCCATGACACCTAAGCCCGAACAAGGGACATCCATCAACACAACATCCGCAGATGCTTCCCTCTCTGCGTCATAAACCGTGGCATCATGCACTTCCACTTTCACATTGGTTCGGTGCATTCGCTCCAGATTCTCAAGGATCAAAGCCGTCTTATATTCTGACACATCGCGGGATAACACATGTCCCGCCTCTTTCGTATATTCTGCCGCCAGGATCGTCTTGCCTCCCGGTGCCGCACACAGATCCATAACAAAGTCTCCCGGCTTTATTTTTGCTGCTTTTACCGCCAGGGCAGAAGAAGCATCCTGTACAGTGAATTTTCCTTCGGCAAATCCGGGCAGCTCGCTGACGTTTTCCAGATTTTCCGCCAGATATACATAGGGAAGTTCCTTATGTGCGCTTAAGTGGACCCCTGTAGCCTCTATCTTTTTCTTAAGATCCTCACGGTCCGTTTCCGACAATTCCAGGCAAAAACGCAGAGATACCGGATGAATCTTAAGCAGTCCCATGAGAAGTGTTTCCGTTCCCTCCGTGCCGTATACCGGAAGCCACAAATTCACGATCCATTCCGGCATGGAATATTTTACGCTGAAATATTTTACAGGATCCGTAGGATCCGGCAGGGGCATTTTGTCCTTGCTACGGGATATATTTCGCAGGACGGCATTGACAAACCCCTTCAGAGTACGAAAGCCGCGCTTTGCCGCAAGCTTGCAGGCTTCATTGCATACCGCACTGTCCGGCACCGCATCCATATACAGGATCTGATAGGTACTCATGCGGAGCAGACAGCGGATCAGAGGCTTCATCTTGCGGACCGGAACGGAAGAAAACCGGTTCAGATAATAATCCAGCTCCAGCTGTCTCTCTATGGTACCCTCTGTAACTCTCTTGATAAATGCCTTATCTCTGGTATCCAGGTAATCGTATTTATCCAGCACTGCTTTTATTAATTTATGGGAAAAATCCTGCCCCTTTTCCAGGTCCAGCAGGATCTCCACAATAATCTCTCTTGTATCGGTGGTTGCAGGCTTCCCCATGCTTAGTCTCTCCTTCTGCGGTTACCGCCATACAACAGGATCAGACGAAGCAGCTGTAATGCGGAGGATGCTGCTCCCGCTACATAGGTAAGGGCTGCCGCTGTCAGCACCTTTTTACCACCGCTTACTTCTTCACTGCCTAACAGTCCGTATTCCTCCACCTTCACGATTGCTCTGCGGGAGGCATTGAATTCCACAGGAAGTGTCACCAGCTGGAAGATCACGGTCAGGGCAAATGCCCAGATTCCCAGCTGGATCAATGTCTGGTTCCAGCTGAGCAGTACTCCTAAGAAAATCAGGGGAATACTTAAGTTGCTTCCGATGTTCACCACCGGTACCAGTGCCGCACGAATACTCATAGGTGCATAGCCGTGGGCATGCTGGATCGCATGTCCGCACTCATGGGCAGCCACACTGACTGCGGTGACTGAGGTTCCGTTATAATTATTATATGACAGTCTTACGGTATCTGTCCGGGGATCGTAATGATCGCCGTCGTTTGCGTTCAGGCACTCGATCTGTACGTTATACAAGCCTTCTCTATTGAGAAGATTCCGGGCAGCTTCCGCTCCCGTCATTCCCCGCATATTCCGGACCTTACTGTATTTACGCATGGTGGAATTCACCAGCGCACTGGCCCCAAGGCATAACACCAGTCCGATCAATACCAGAAAATACGTGGGGTCAAAATAATAACCATATCCATAATAACCACCGTACATAGCAAAGTCTCCTTTCTAATTGCCTGTATTGTTTATCACTCTCCCAGGATCTCTCCCGGCTGCACCTTCACGCCTAACAGGAAATCATGGGCTGTCATACGCTT
>ERZ1035070.391-NODE-391-length-14324-cov-13.060551_pt1 | contig 14324 bp, 18 predicted proteins | sample MGYA00520603_ERZ1035070 | MGnify/ENA primary metagenome ERZ1035070 (study PRJEB33766, sample SAMN09781695) | gut metagenome | biome: gut microbiome | host: Homo sapiens | place: Madagascar | study: EMG produced TPA metagenomics assembly of the PRJNA485056 data... | reverse complement strand
TATTATGGTAAAATTATTAGATTTACAAGCTATCACCATGATGCATGGTGATGAATATAAGGCTGCTGCCAATCGTGTCATTGAGAGCGGTTGGTTCTTGCAGGGTAATGAAAATAAGCAGTTTGAGGCTGATTATGCTAAATATATAGGTACTGAAGAGTGTGTGGCTGTGGCAAACGGACTGGATGCCTTGCGTTTGATTATTCGTGGTTACAAAGAACTGGGCGTATTCCATGATGGTGATGAAATCATCGTGCCAGCTAATACATATATTGCCACCATCTTGGCAATCACAGAAAACAACTTGACTCCAGTCTTAGTTGAGCCAACGTTTGAGCATCTTGAGATAGATATCAACAAGGTGGAAGAGGCTATTACTCCAAAGACCAAGGGTGTGATGATTGTTCACTTGTATGGTCGAGTAGCATACAATGATAAGCTGGGAGAAATCTGCAAGAAGCATAACTTGAAATTGATGGAAGATTGCGCTCAGAGCCAGGGCTGTGCTTGGAAGGGCGTGAAAACAGGTGCGTTAGGTAATGCAGGAGCGCATAGCTTCTATCCTGGTAAAAATCTAGGAGCCTTTGGTGATGCTGGTGCTGTAACTACGAGCGATAAGGAGTTAGCTGCTGTGATTCGTGCATTGGCAAACTATGGTAGCCAAAAGAAGTATGTCTTCAAGTATGCAGGTATCAATAGTCGTATGTCAGAGCTGGATGCAGCAGTACTTGATGTTAAGCTGAAATATTTGGATGAGGACAATGCGCAGCGCCAGAAGTTGGCTGCTTATTATTATGAGCATATCAATAATCCGCTTATAACTTTGCCTGCAAAGATTAATGATGAAAATAATGTATATCATCAGTTCCCTATTTTCTGCGAACGCCGTGATGAATTGCAGGAGTTCTTGAAGAAACAGGGTATTCAGACTTTGATTCATTATCCAATTCCTCCTCATCATCAGGAGTGTTATGCCAAGGAGACCTGGAATATTCCTCAGCTTTCTCTTCCTATCTCAGAGAAGATTCATCAGCTGGAGTTGTCTATTCCTATGAATCAAGTGATTTCTGAAGCTGAGGCTAAGGAGGTAGTTGATGCAATAAACAGTTTTCGCTAATGGATAGAAATACGATAGATTATGCACTTTGTACTTTGTTCGATAGCAATTATATAGATAAAGGGCTGGTGCTATATAAGTCTTTGGAGAAATATGCCTCTCATTTCACGCTCTATGTATTGGCAATGAATGATAAGTGCTATGAGGTGTTAACTGATCTTAGTTATGACCATTTGATACCTATAAAATTGGGTGATTTTGAAAATGAGGACTTGCTTCGTGTAAAAACAGAACGTGGAGTAGGAGAGTATTGTTGGACCTGTTCGTCCTCCTTGATAAAATATGTTTTGGATACGTATCAGCCGAATTACTGCTCTTATATCGATGCTGATATGGCTTTTTATGCAGATCCCATAGTGTTGATAGAAGAAATGTTGGCACGGAATGCTTCTGTTTCAATTGTAGGACACCGATTCTGTTCTTATAACAAAAGTTTGGCAGATAAGGTAGGTACATATTGTGTAGAATGCAATACTTTTAAAAATGACGGTAATGCAAGGTCTCTTTTGAATATTTGGATAGGTCAATGCCTGGAGCATTGCTCTATTGATGGCGATGGCGTTTATTGGGCTGATCAAAAATACATGGATAATTGGGTTAAGGATTACGAATATGTGATTGAAACTCATAATCTGGGGGCTGGAGTTGCACCTTGGAATATCGCCCAATATCAATTGTCTTATGGAGATGACTCGCATGTTGTATTGAAGTGTAGAGGAGAAAAATGTAATCTTCTTTTCTATCATTTCGAGAATTTAATGTACTTGTCGCTAAAGGAGGTTAATATTAGTGTATATGGATGTTGGGGTATTTCTGATAGATTAGTGGATTTCTTATATCATAAATATCTTGTAGAGATTGATAAAACTAAGACTTTCCTACGTGAAAAATATGGGCTTTATATTTTAATAAAATCTCATCCAGGTGTTACTGATAATGGAACGAAAAAGAGTAATTTTCATATTTCTTGGAAAAGATTGAAGACGATTTTCTACTTTTCAATCCCTAGTAAACTATATGGTCACAAAAACTTATTTAAAATAGGCTAAATGTCAATATTTATAAAACTCCTCACCCGCAAGTCCCTCCACTTTCCTCGTTTCCTGCGCAAGCAGTTTTACGTTCAGTGGAACAGGTTGATTGTTCGCCTCACCATCGGATGGAAGAATCTGGGGAAGAGGGCGGAGATACATGGATATATCTACCTGGATATCCACCCAGATTCGAAGGTGAGGATAGGGGATGACTTTATCTTCACTTCGGGCGAATGTATCAATCCGCTGTGCAGAAATCAGCGAGGGTGCATCGTGACGGAGAGAGTGGAGAGCGTGATTGAAATAGGGGACCATGTGGGGATGTCGTCGCCTTGCCTCTGGGCGAAGGAACGGATTACCATCGGGAACTTTGTGAATATCGGGGGCGACTGTATCATCATGGATTCTGATGCGCACAATCTGGATTGGCGCATCCGGGATTCGCTGAAGATGGTGGCGCCGAAAGTGAGTCTGGATAACCATACGGCGAAGTGTGCGCCGATAGTGATTGAGGATCATGTGTTAATCGGAGCTAAGAGTATTATCCTTAAAGGAGTTACTATAGGCGAAGGCTCTGTGATTGGCGCAGGTTCTGTTGTGGTAAAGGATATTCCTGCAAATTGTATTGCCGCAGGGAATCCATGTAAAGTGATAAAGAAGTTTCCCTCCTAAGAAACGTTAAAAGGTGAAAGAAAAGGGGTAAAACCTTGGAGGTTGCAAGAAAAATCCCAACCTGTAGGCTTCACAGTCTACAGATTGGGCAAAACTCAGATTAATTATGACTTTCCAAAAAACATGAGGAATCTTGTTTAGATGTGGAAGTGGATGTCTTGGAGCCACTTCTTGACATCGAAGCAGGGGCAGGACTTCTTGACCCAGGGGAGGTCTCTGTGGCCGATAATCTCGGCTTCGGGATAGTCCGTGGCCAGACTCTGGAGGAGATTCTCTAGGGTGCGCTTCTGGGCGGGAGTGCGGGTGTCGGCAGGATTGCCGTCCTTGTCCAGTCCGCCCTCATAGCAGATGCCGATGCTATGGGCGTTGTAATGTTTGGCATGGGCGCCGATTTCTGACTCGGGACGGCAGGGGTAGAGGTAGCCATCCTTCGTGATGTAATAGTGGTAACCGATGGTGCGGAAGCCACGAGCCTTGTGGCAGGCTTCGAGTGCCTCCACTGGGAAGTTCTGCGTTGCCTTGGTAGCAGAACAGTGGATGATAATCAAGTTAATTTTTCGCATATTTTCTTTATCCTTTACATGATTGAACACAGAAGGCACTCGCAATGGCTGTGAGAACCGTTACAATGAAATTGATGATGTTTTTTAATGTCTCTTTTTTCATGTTCTTGAGTGATTGATGATTACTTACTTGAGATACTCAGAAGTGCGGAGAGAAGAGGAGAGTGAGAGGGCTGTCCAGACACCCGTACAGAGGAGATAATTTAATTAATAATGAATAATGAAGAATTAAGAATTTAATCTTGCTTCTTCTAACTTATTCTGGTTATCCTCTCGGAATGTCCCTGCCACAGGGAAGCTCTCACTCTGCTCTGCTTCTCGCTACTTCTACAGGCCTACGTTGCCGCTGTCACCACCCTGGTCTGTGTCGCTGCCGCCGCCGGCATCAGTGCCACCTGGGGGTGTAGGGGAGTCGCCGTTAGGATCCTCGTCGGTGGTGTTGTCGCCGCCGAGCGAGCTGACTCGCTTCAGGCTGATGTCGAGGTTGGTGGCCTTGAACTCGCCAGTGCCTCGGGCACGGAGCTTGAAGCCCTCGATGTTCTTCTGCACGGAGAACTCCTTCTCGGTCTTGGCTCCCATCTTGTTCTTGATGCCGATGGAGAAGATGGCTAGGTCATCTATCTTGATGGCAAATCCTTGGGAGGCTAGTTCCTTGACGCAGATCACCATGTCGGTAATCATACCCTTGATGGCTCCCTTGGAGAACGGGGTGTTGTGACTTGCCATGTGAGCCGCCAGTCCGTTGATGTCGATGGTCTGGGTGATCACTGGGTAGGCGAACCACAATCCATTCGCCTCCGGCATTTTCTCATTCTTGTACTGTCTTAAAGTTGTTAATAACATGGGCAATTAGAAAATTAAGAATTAATATTTTCAATGAGCGCTGCGCAGTGCTTGATGTGACTCTTTCTGAATCACAATGCAAAGATACGAAATCTGAATTTGGCAACTCATACTTGCTCATGGTTGCTCACACTTGCTCACAGATTTTCTCTAACTTTTTTTGAAAAGTTCGTAAAAATGATATAAAATGGAGTTTTTCGACACCCCTATCCCCCTCTTGCGATGATGATTCACGGCTCCCCCAGATGGAAGATGATGAAGGAGACCTGGAGCGGATTGAACTCCTTGGCGTTCTTCTGATACCCCGACTCCTCCAGCTGCTTCAGCAGCGGAGGGCAGCGGTTGATCCAACGCATCAAGTGAGCACTTGCCACATCGGGAGTGGCGTCTTGGAAATAGAGGAGACCTAGCTCCTGCTTGGTATAACTACGAATATCCATGATAATGAATAATTTACAATTAATAATTAATAATTCAGGGAGATTTTGAGGCTAAAACAGTGGGATAAAAAATTATCTCAGTGATTTATTCACCAGAACTCAGTTGTTTAATCTCGTCACCTCCCAGGGTGCTGTCGGTGGCTATCTCCATGCCTTCCTTTTCGATCACAGCCCAGCCGTTGCCGCCCTTCTTGTGAATCTTCTGGAAGCCCAGGCGAGCCATCACGCTGCCTATGTTCTGACTGTTCAGATTCTGGCGCAGCGCAGGGTTCACACCTATCTTCTCCAGGATCTCGGCACTGTAGCGGAACTTGATGTACGCTGGGTTGGTGCTGGAGTCTGGCACACGATAATAGCGCAGGATTTGCTCCTCGGCATAGTTCGCCACCATGAAGATGCGATTGTGCTGGCGCAGCAGTTCGATGTCGTCTCGGGTGAGCCAGTAAGTCCATTCGATGGGCGCTCCCTTGGGATGCTCCGCCACCTGTTTTCCTAATGCCACCGCCTGACTGAACACGTGGTCGTAGTCGATGGGGTGGTCTATCGGACTCTCGATGCTCTTCACTATCCATGGACAGTAGCGGCGATTCTCCTCGTCGGTGATAAACTGCTGACTGTTGGTGGTGCCGCAGAGCGAACCTCTATGGGGCAGCTCGGAGCGATACTTGTCGTAAGGACGGCGGATGGAGAAGGTGAGCTTGGTGATATTGCTCTTGAAGGCGCTCAGGTTCTTGCCGAAGATGCTCTCAAACTCGTCCAGGCAGAGCAGCGCCTTGCTGGAGAATCCCTCCATGAAGTCCTTGTCGGTATAGGCTCCCGTGGAGTCGTTGAGGAAATACTGGCGCAGGGCTGGCGGCAGCAACCAGGCAAAGAAGGTGGTCTTCATGATGCCTCCCTTGCCCACGAAGATGAGTATCATCTGGTTTACCACGCTCAGCGTAACCCATGCCACCACCATCGCCACGAGCCACTTCTTGAAGAAATAGCGAAAGAGCTCCTGGGTGTGCTGGTCATCGGGGCGGTCTTGGATCTCGATGCGGTCGGCTAGCTCGGAGATGTAGTCGGGATCGGTCTCCGCATTCCAGGGCTTCAGGGTGCGCAGGTAGTCGTCCAGCGGGTCGAAGGGTTCGCTGAAGTCGCTATTGATGATGCTATGCAGCATCTTGTCGGTGATGCGCAGGCTGTCCTCGTCCATCTCCGTCCAGAGCGAGTTCTCAATGGTATCGTCTATCTGGGTCCAGCGAGGATACTTGCCGGTATATACCATGCGACTCTTGATCTCATAGAATCCCGTGATCACATTGCGGCGGAACTCATATCGGGTGGTGAGCCACTGTTTTACTGCCTTGACCGTAGGCTTGCGACTGTATCCCTCGTCGGGGCGATAGAAATGCCAGGTGCCCATCCTGCCGATGTGCTTGTACACGTTCTTGATGACCGAGGCGGTAGGGGCATAGTCCTTGCCATATTCGGCATCGGCATACTTCAACACCTCGTTCAGGTCGATGCCATAGCGCAGGCAGATGTCGGCAAAATGGCATACATAGTCGTTGTGACGCCCCGACTCGAAGACGTGGCCCCACTGGCTGAGCAACTGCTGGATGTGGGGGATGGCCTCCTCTATCGTGGGAGCCCCCTGGCTGCTCATGCTCGGGGCATTAATCTTAGCCATCTTCTGCTTGCGCTTGGCATTGCGCTTGGCTTGCTTCGCCTCCACAGTGCGCTGGGCAAAGAGCATCTTCATCTCTGGCACTCCCACCTCGAAGGGCACTCCCTCCCAACGAAAGAAGGCTTCGGGGTCGTAGCAGAGCCCAGTGCATCGGGTGATGTCGGTGCACTGCTTGTCGGGAGCGATGCCCAGCAGATGGGTGTAGTAGTCCATCGCCTTGTGTACCATCAGGTCGAAGAGTTCCAGGATGGTGGTCTCCAGGTCGGGATGAGCCTTGTAGGAGCAGATGACACGAAATCCCTTTCCGCTCACGGTGATATACTCTGCCAGGGTATGAGGGTCCTGGCGCACCAGCTGTAGGTATCGCTCCAAGTCCTGCTTCTTCACATGGTCGAAGTCGAGCGCTATCTTGAAGGTAGGCTTCCAGAAGTTCTCCAGCTTCCTGCCGTATCCGTCCATCAGGGCAGAGGTGGTGATGGCAGGGAAGGTAGGCTTCATCTCGTCGGCAAACTTCTTGCCCACGGTGAGTCGCTGGCGATAGAGCTCCGTGGCACGCTTCAGGGCTGGATCGTGGGTGATGTACTCTCGGAGGAAAAGCCAGTCAGCTAGTTGATGGCTCTCCGATTGGTTGATGTGAGGGAAGAAAGAAGGCATCACCTCCTGGTCTTCGGTTTTTGGATTTTCTGTTGTCATTGCGATAAATGTTAAGCGTTAATTGTTATAGCCCCCGAAAAGGCATATCATAAATTTCAAATCTCAATTTTCAATTCTCAAAATGAGTTTTGGTGAATGCATACATCTCAAACTCGTGTTAAAACAGTGTTAAAAACGCCATGTAACCCATTATATTACAGGCTCTTTATATTCTAGAGGCGCGCTGTATATACATAGTTCTTGATAGCAAGGGTTCACCTTCACCCTGAGTTATCTGTTGGCAAATTTAGAAAAAAAAGCTCAATGTGGTTTTGGTAAAATACCACAATGTAGTAATTTTGGGCGATTTTTATCGCCAATTTATAAACATAATATATTAATAGATGAAGAAATTCATTAAAATCTCGGAAGTGGCTAAGAATTGGCCCCTTTTGAGCAGACGACGCCGGATTCTGCCGAAGAGCGATTCGACGAGGTAGCCCACGATGTGCTTTCAGCCGTGAAGCACGAGTACAAGGCAAGTGAGAAGTACGGCGAGTTGACCGACGCCATGCGCCAGTGGAAGTATAAGCTGAAGGACATCTGCCCCGCCTTCCATCTAGGTAGGCAGTTTTGCAAGCATTTTCGCCATGGCAAACTGATGCAGCTATGGGAGTTTGTGAACCTGGTACACTGGATGCTCTCTTTGCACACCGACGAGAAGGATCGCCTCTTGATGCTCCTGGACATCTTCACCCTGCTCTTCTATCACACCAAGGAGGGCGAGGAGAACGGCTGGCATCCCTTCAGTCGTCCCCTTCGTGACCTCTTCAATGAGATGATAGAAGAGGAGTCGGAGCGCCGAACCAACCGTAAGCTCATCATCCGTAAGTATCAGCAGATGAGCCGCGAGCTGGACGAGCGAGCTTAGCTTATTACTCAGCAAGTAATGCTGGGAGGGCAGGTTTGTTACCTGCCCAATAAGCAAGAAAGTCATCATAAGCAATCTTCAGTAATTTTGCAGAAAAAGCAAAGGCAGAACACAAATAATCAGAGAAATATTTGGTGCTTTCAAGAAAAAAGCATATTTTTGCACCATAGAACATAAAATTCAACAATTATGAATACGATAACAATAGATAGCAATATATACAGAGGCGCAGAGATATATGCCAAGTTGCATAATATCAGTGTCGAACGTCTAGTGGAAAAGTTTCTTCTAACTTTTCAGAAACCATCTTCTGAAATAGAGTCGATATCTGAAGCAACAGATATTTTTCTGGATGCATTGGATGAAGATTTGATGAAGCAAACCTTTGAGGCAGCTCATCAAGATTATCTTGCTGGTCGTTGCAAGACACATGAGCAGGTTATGGCCGAAATAAGAGCTAAGTACGCATGAAGATAATATGGTCAGATATTGCAAACCGGCATTTGGATTCAGTGGCGGAGTATGTTGAAGAGAACTTTGGCTCAATGACTGTAGCTAAAACTCTTGATAAAATAGACAAAAAGGTAAATTATCGGTGTCATCGTTCATCAAAAGCAATCTCCAAAAGCAGTGGATACTATTTTGAAACGATTTTTGGAGCATTATGAACGTTAGCAATGCGCCAGCCGACATACACTCGCAACTCTGTTGCGTAGGCACTCATCGGCAACCCCTTGCGGGAGAAAGGCTGTGCAAGCGAATGCAGAGTCAAGCTCGCTTGAACTATGGTGAGCGCAGCCAGCCTAAAAGGCTTTGCCTTAAAGACTCCGTTGCCGATACCAAAACTCTGGCAGAGTCGGAGCGCCGCCAGCTACATCCCTTGCCCCTATGGTAGGGGCATAGGGCTTGGGTACAGGGTAAGGACCCCCTCTAAGCCAGAGGGGGACAGGGGAGTTGAAGATAATGCCATGAAACATCACATTAAATAAATTCGCTATTACTTTTACTTCAAGAATAAGCATAGGGAAGATGATTTCTTTCCCCTATGCCAGATGTTGTATATTCTTTAATTTTCTGGGATTATGGAAGACAATAGATATATCTTTGGCTTACCCAAATGCCTGTTTATCTTGTTGATAATGGCGTTTTTTGCTTTATCAATAGTATCTCCAATACTTTATTGCAATTTGAAAAATGGTATAGCAGGCAAAGATAATGCCTCTTTAGTAGAGGGATTCACTGGTACCTTTATCGCATGGGGTGCGGCAGCCTTGACTTTCATTGCCTTTTGGGTGCAATATAAAGCCAATTTGCAGCAGAGGGAAGATTTGAAAGTGGAGCGTTTTGAGCATAACTTCTTTGAGTTGCTTCATCTGTTTCAGCAAGTAGTAGAAGAACTCGACTTGGATTTGACGATTCTTGGTGATGGTATATATGAGAAGAGAAATGTGTTTCAACGATTATATGAAGGACATGTTATGAATACCTTTGATTTTGAGGATTTTGAAAAAGAATATGAAAAGCCATCTTCTGTTTTAATATATGGCATTAAAGCGTATGTCTGCGATGACAAAATTGGCATCGCTTTTGATTCAGACCCAGTTCATTCTTTGGATCATTATTTCCGTCTCTTCTATAGAATATTGAAGTATGTGGACGAATCAAGTCTTTGTGAAAGAGCAAAATATAGCTATATTGGTATACTGAGAAGTTTGCTCTCTCAATATGAGTTACTGATGATATACTATAATGGCAAGAAGTTCTATAAGTTGAACTCGCTTATCAACAAATATGCTATTTTGAAAAACATCAGAGTTGATATGCTTGCTAAGGAATCAGAGCAGGAGGAGCTAAAGGCTCATAATGAGAATAATCAGAATGAGGTAGTTGATGCAAAATTTCAATTAAAGTATCTGGATTCAGCATTTAGAAAACTATAAGTAAAAATCTAGCATAGATAAAATATGGGTAGGTATAAAAGACATAAAGCTAAAGCAATTAAAGGGAATTTTGACACTATTGAAACAAAATGTAAAGAAAATGTTTCTGAAGATAGGTTGAAGAAATTCAATCTGCTTGCCCTTTTGTTGAGTTTTGAGAAATATTGGTCACCATATTCTTTGTCGGATGGTAGCCTTTATAAGGGAGAGGTAAAGGAAGAAGCAGGCAAGGTGGTAAAATTGTTTTGTGAAATCTATGATACCAATTTGTTTGTTCGTTCTGCTAATGGTGAGATTATAAAACCAAGCAGGGACCAAGAACGCAAGATATTTATAAATTCATTGAAGTCTTGGGTGTCAACAGATGAGTTGTTTCCTAATATGAATCAGCGTAATTACTTGGTTAATAGGGAACGAAATTTCTTTCAGCATGTATTGTCTGATTTTGAGTGTGAACTGTCAGAAGAGCTTGGGTTGCCTGTCAAAATGAAATGCGCAACTTCTTCTAATGAAAATATGTATCGTAAGAATGTCTTGAAATGGGCAGCGCAATTGCCGGATGAGGTGGTTGACAAAATTGACGATGCTTATATCGATAAAATGAGTAAATCCGATACACTTGTTGTCGTAGGCGACATTCGACGCTCACAAGATTTGATGACCTATGGTAGCAATCCAGACATATATCGAGAAAAAATCATAGAATTTATGGATTGTACTAGACAAATCCTTAAAAGCAATTGTGGTCTATATGATCGCTTTACTGGTGATGGCTTTATTGCATACTTTAATGAGTATATGTGTGAGCAAGAAGGAAAGGATTATTATGAGATGATGCTAAAGTCTTGCCGTGAGATATTAGAGTTCTCTAATCCTTTCTTTAATGAATGGGTTAAACTGCTAAGACGTATTCCTGAGATGGAAATCGGCTTATGTATAGGTGTAGATAGTGGAATGGTTAGTTTCAAGGATCTGAACAATCAGCTATTTGCCATAGGTGATGCTTGTGTATGGGCTACCCGAATGAATTCTGCTGGTGAAAAGGGAGATATTATACTTAACAATATTCCTTATCAGGTTCTATCTTCATCTTTGAATGGTAATAACTGCAATAAAATCAATTCAATAACCAAAGGCGGTGAACATTTCTCTGCTTACCGCTTACAAATAAAAAATATTCATTATGTGTCAACAAACAAGAAACCACAACAGCATAGAAAGCCTGGAATTATCACTTGATAGGATTAATTCTTGGATTTCAAATTGCGACCAGAAAGCTGGTTTGCTATTGGCTACTATTGGCGTTGTTCTAGCAATCATGTTTGCAAATGAATTCGTGACAGAAGTAAAGAAGGCTATATTTGATCCTTTTAGAGGTTATTTGGAAAATCCCAATTTGTATCAGTTTGATGGTAGGCGAATGCTCTTCTTTATTTCATTAATAACAACAATGGTTCTCTGTATGCTAAGCTCATTTTATGCATTGAGAAGTATATCTGCAAAATTGGATTCAAGAGAATTGAAAAGACTGAACCCTGAAATGATAGACAATTCACTTCTGTTTTATGTTACTATTGCATCTCGTTCTTTTAAGGATTTTGTAGAAGAAAGCGGTGTTGATTATGTGAAGGATTTACAGAGCCAGGTATATGTAAATTCTAATATTTGCACCAATAAATTTCATTCATACAAAAAGGCTTTGTGCTTCTTTTATAAAGTGCTTGTCAGCTTGGTTGTTATGTATGTATTGTATTTGTTTATATAGCTATGGAATCGAATTATAAAGAGTATAAATTTATAGATTCGTTATCTAGAATTGACGAAATATTAAATTCGCCTAATAGTTCTTACGAGGAATCTGATAATATTGTTGATAGAAGCAAACTGACATATAATAATGGCTATTATGTATATTGTACGGCTTTGTTTGTAGATATAAGAGAAAGTAGTGCAATGACGGATGTACATAAGCGTCCTGTCTTGGCAAAAATCTATCGTAGTTTTATTTCGGAGATGGTTGCCTTGATGAATGGTCATAGCACATGCAAGGAAGTAAATATCAATGGTGATTGTGTATGGTGTGTATGCGATACAAAATATCAAAAAGATATAGATGATGTCTTTTCTCTTGCAGCTAAAGCTTGTAGCTTAGTGGATATATTAAACTACAAATTGGCGAAGAAGGGCTACCAAAAATATGAAGTAGGTATCGGCATAGATTATGGTAGGGCCTTGATGATCCAAGCTGGATATAAAGGTTCAGGCTTAAATGAGGTCGTGTGGATGGGAGATGTAGTCAACCAAGCTTGTCACTTATCTAATGAGGCTAATAGTGGATATTTTGACAAGAGAGTTTTTCTTTCCAACATTATCTATTATAATTTGAGTGATAATAACAAGAAACTATGCACAAAAGATGGAGGAAGAAACCTTTATCAGGCAGATGTCGTTAATGCAGGTATGAATGATTGGCTGGAAGAGGCTGATAAGTAAAAATAATGATTATGAGTTTAATAGATGAAATAAATGCTAAGAGCAAAGAGGTTGTAACTGATAAGTATTCTATGTCTATAGGAGAGATTATCAGCATGTATAAAGATGAAGACCTTGATATTCATCCTGAATTCCAAAGATTCTTTCGTTGGTCGGATGCTCAAAAAACAAGGTTAATAGAGTCTTTCTTATTGAATATACCTGTACCATCAATCTTTGTTTCTCAGCGAGAAGATGGAGTTTGGGATGTTGTAGATGGACTGCAGAGACTGTCTACGATTTTCCAATTTGTGGGTATTTATAAAGGTGTTGATAAAAAGATACAAAATCCTCTTCGATTGTCTGGTACGGACATGCTTCCAAGTTTGGAAGGTAAATATTTTGATAAGGAAGATGATGAAGAGCAATCTTTCTCTCCTGAAGTGCGTAGATACTTTAAGCGAACAAAGATAGACTTTGTAATCATAAAGAAAGAGAGTGACGAGACCAGTAAGTATGAAATCTTTCAGCGATTAAATACAGGTGGAACTAGTCTTAGCGATCAAGAAGTTAGAAATTGTTTGATGGTTATGGAAAATCCTGTAAAATTCAATATGTTACAAGATTTATCTAACGATCCACATTTCATTAATACACTTCGTCTCTCGGACAAAAATTTTGAAGAGAGATTTGATTTGGAGTTAGTGACACGATTTATTTGTCTACGTAATGAAAAGTTAGAAAACTTAAGAGGTATCAGCGATTTTGGTAATTATCTAGATAAGCGAATCATTTCATTGTTTAAAGACGAAGAGCTTGATTGGAATGAAGAAATTCGAATCTTCAAGAAGGCTTTTTTGAAAATTGATGAAAGCTTAGGCGATTTGGCATTCTTAAAATATGATACTGAAAAAGAGAAGTTTACGGGTAGATTTTATACATCTGCTTTTGAGTTCGTAGCAATTGGCTTAGGTCGAAAGAATGCGGATTTACCTGAAGATTTTGATTTGAAAAATGCAGTAATAAGTTTGTGGAAAGAAATTGCAACAGATGATATTTCCTGGAAAGGATATAATGCTGTAGGTAGATTAGCACAGACTTTGGCATTGGTAGATAAGTTGTATGGCTATGACTAAAATTAGGTCGAGAGAACTTTTGTGTGATTTCATTAATGAGCGGCTTGCTGCTAGGAAGATGGAGATATTTTACATAAAGGGCATTTTGGAAGACAAAAAGCAAAAGAAGTCAAAGGAGACAACAGTTCTGTCAAAATCCTTGATAGTAATGTCTTATTCACATTTGGAAGGATTTGTAAAAGAATGTGTTAAGTCATATTTGGATTACCTAAATACAAAGGGTATTCAAATTAGAGAATTATCTTCTCCATTGCTGGCTTCTTATATCCATTCTTCTTTGTTTCAGAATCCTCTAAGTCCTATAAATGCTATAGAAAAGATAGAATCAATGATAGTTGATACCCATGAGAGTGTTTGCTTTAATTCAGATTATATGTCTGATACTGAGAGCAATTTGAAAATGAACGTTCTTTTGAAAATTATGAAAAGGATAGTAATGGATACCCGCCAATGGGAGTCTTATAGGGTTTATCTGGATTCTGTAATATTGAAATATCGCAATGAATTTGCACATGGTGATAATAATTTTGTGGATGCAGACAAGGCAATAGAAATTTCAGGCAAGGTCGTTGAGATGATGCAATTGTTTTCGACCGAAATTATGAATATGGCGGAATTAAAGTCTTATCATAATTAAAGTGTGCGCTAACCGACAAACACTCGCACCTCTGTTGCGTAGAAAATCATCGGCAACCCCTTGTGGGTAAAGACTCCGTTGTCGATACCAAAACTCTGGCAGAGTCGGAGCACCGCCAGCTACATCCCTCTCGTCCCTGAGGGAAGAGAGGGCTTGGGAGAGAAAGGTGGAGCCTTCCTTAAGGTTAAGGGAGGACGGGTAGGTTTTCGAAAAAAATAATAAAAATAATGATTCAAC
>ERZ1035070.386-NODE-386-length-14470-cov-7.265904_pt1 | contig 14470 bp, 21 predicted proteins | sample MGYA00520603_ERZ1035070 | MGnify/ENA primary metagenome ERZ1035070 (study PRJEB33766, sample SAMN09781695) | gut metagenome | biome: gut microbiome | host: Homo sapiens | place: Madagascar | study: EMG produced TPA metagenomics assembly of the PRJNA485056 data set... | reverse complement strand
ATATTATACCCTTATTATAGTAATAGCCTTAATCAAGTAAAATCAGATATTATTCTTCAACCTCAAAAAACTCTTGATAACCACCTAGTCCACCAAAGCTAAAGCTATTGATTTCACCGTTTTTGATTTGTTCAAAGAGCTCATCACAAACTATAAAACCTATTTTCCAAGTATTATCTGGATATTCTACATCATTAAATATAATAGTTTTACGTTCTATTTCTGACTCGACAGGGTCTCCTAAATCTTCGTTAAAATACATGTGGGTATAACCTACATGATACTTAGAAAGTTTAGAAATTTTAGATAATATATCATTTATTGATACGTCTTTACCTTTAATAAAGTCAAGAACTGTATTACTTAATTTATTTACTTCTTTAGTTTTACTACTAATGCTTTTCAAATAAGACCAAGCTAGTTCTTCTACAGCATCGGCTGTAATTAAATCTTTATGGTAATCCCCAAAGTCCTCACCACATTTAGAACATTTATAATGGTTTTCATCAATGTATTCTATATTTCCACATTTTAAACATTTGGTAAAATATTTACCCGTAGATTCTTCTTTCCACAATGTAGTTTCATATACAATACCTTTTACAAAATTTTTTTCTTCCATTATCTTACAACTCCACCGTAATTGCCTTTAGGTTTACTGCTTGCATCAGGAGACTCAGCCTGAGTTAGTTCACCCATAGTATTACCCTTCTTGCCGTCTAAATCTAAGTAGTCTGGTTCTTGCATAGCTGGGTAATTCAAGTTATTAATACTATTAATTTCACCCCTAGCTTGACCTTTTTCATATTCCTCCATAGATGGAATAGGTGATAGTTTACCCAAGAATTTACGTTGTAAATAATTATTAAGCTCATAAGTATTAGTAAGAAGTGGACCACAACTTTTGCCAACCGACTGTATAAACCAACTTACAGCTGTTAGGTCTAAATCATCTAGGTTTCCATATTCAAGGTACGGCATATAATCAAAATCCAGATTATTAACTTCAAATATTTGAGGTATTAATTTAGTATTAATCTGCTCTTTAACTTCTTCAAATAACAACCCAAGGAAAGATTTAAAAATATTAGTTTTAGTTGAGCCACCCTCGCTTGCTTGATAAACTTTAGATTTACCCAAAAAAGAGTCAGCTAATAATACTAATACAATCTCGGTATTATACCTATCTATCATAGTATCAGGGTTTAAACCAGTACCAGCTTTACCCTCATTGAGTTTAATTTCAAAGTCTTTTAAAGCTGGGCGTAATATACCTGCTTGTTTACCTTGCTTTACGTTTTTAATAAAATCTTCTAAATTTCTAGCTAGTTCACTTGGAGACTTAGTAATTGGGTCTTTTATCAAGTATTTAGATGGACAGGCAATATCTATAAAACCACCGAAACCACGTTCAAAAGCTTCGGATTGTATCCTTTGAATATTCTTCTTATACCAATAAGGCATAAAACATCCACGTAATACAGATTCACCTTCAGGGTTTTCATTATATGATTTCATCTTGAAGTGTAACAACTTATCATAAGGTATATCTATATCGGCTGTATTAGTTGCTTGTTTAACGCTTTTTATTTCACCTTGGTCGTTTATATCCCACCCTACAATAGAATTTTGATATCTAGGTGATAACTTAGCCACTCCGAATAATCCATCATTATATAAAGAGGATTTATAAGGGTTTTTATTTTTACCTAAACGCTTTTTCCAAACTATTTCAGCTAAAGCGAACCCATATTCAGACATTGTAAAAGCGTTAATTAAGAAATCATTAAAAGATATACCCATATCTTTAAATAACATATTTTTGATAAGTTCAGCATACTTAATAGCCTTATCATTAGTAGAATCGCTAGGTAATACATCCCAATCGGGTTTACAAGCAATAGCTTCTTTTGAATTTATCCATGCACTCACATAGGGGTCGTTTTTAGAGATTTCAAGTATAAAATTCTTCTTTTTATTACCCTTCCATAAATCTGATGGGTCTAAGTTTACTTTTCCACTAACATTAGCTAAATATATACCAGTTGAACCTATTTCTTTTTCACTGGCTATGTTTTTACGACCTCTTGGCATATTATATAAAATTCTCCGATTTATACATCTATATAAGTATTATAGTAGGGGTGCTACTTTGGGTAATTTTAACTCCATTGACCGTTGCTTATTGTGATAATAGGTACATCTGGAGACGTAGTATAACCTATTTCACCTACTGGTGCAAAAGCCATTAAAACAGCATCGGCTAAATCTGGTGATTCTTTAATCTTAAGTCTCATACTATCTTTGTCTAAAACTTGAATTTTACCCGTATTGTTTTTCTTCCAAGTTGCACATAATAAGTGTTTTTTTAGTTTGTCATTATTAGGTAATAAAACAGGGTACTTAGTTGTATATTTATTGAGTAAGTTACGCATATTAAACCAGAGTTCATCTCTTTTACGGTTATATGTTTGTTTTAATACTTTATCGTTTTCTTCATCCTCGTATGATAATAGCTCCTCTTTAGGTAGCCCTGCACCACCACCTGATTGTATAGGATTTACCACCATATCGTATACCATATTAAGGTGGTCATAAACTGGTTTACCTACACCATCTCGTTCAATATTACAATAATCACAATGGTATTCACGATAAAGCTTTATAACTAATTCTTCAAATTCTGGTGCAGTCACATTATTAATTCTTTCGAGATATATAACTTTATTCCCATCTCGTATACAAATAGAGTAAAAATCTCGACCTGTACCACCTGAGATATCTAATCCCATACTTCTTATACCCGATACGTGAAAATTAGGGTTATTATAATTATTCATACTAGTTTCCAAGTCTTTGCTACTAATAACATTTGCACTATCTGCTGTTGGAAACTCAGCTAAAACACGAGTTTTAAACTCATAGGATTCAGGGTTCATACCACATTTTACAAGTGTTTGGTATGCAGAAATAGGGTTAATCATAGTATATGGAAGTTTATCTAGGACTGCATCTTCCCATAAACCTGTTTCACCCCTTGCTTTACTACCATAATAATCTGTACCACAGTATCTATCCAACTTTTTAATCCAATGGTTATAATCGGCTTCGGGTGCTAACATATCTTTTAGTGTAATCCCAGTTTCAACAAAATTCGGGGTTTCAAAAGCGGAGACGGATATTTTAGTAAAAGGAGAATCTGGGCTAAAACTATTATAGAAGTTACCCGAAGGTCCGTCTGGAAGGGTTGTATTACCTAAGAGTATAAATTTACATTTACCACCTTGGAATACACCTTCAAACCCCGAATATGTTGACTCTGGTATACCTTGAGCCTCATCAAATACAACCATAAGGTTTTTTGCGTGAATACCTGAGATTGCGTTACAATTATCGGTTGCAATCCCCATGATGTAAGACTTTTTGTTAAACCAATATTCTGCTACATTAGCTGATTCACTAAAGTTTTTGGATAAAAACGAAGCATTTTCACCGAATTGGGATTTAACATAGTTATCTGCCCTGTCTGCAAAATCCTTGATATTAGCGAAAATAGAACGTCTAATCTGTGAGAATACAGGTGCAGTTATAATAATTATGGTATCATTATCTGGGAGTTTAGACACGTTAGTAAAAAAATACCAAAAAGCTGTAGCACCAACGATAAACGAGTTATGGTCATAAACTTCTGTTAAATAAGTATGGGTATTATCTACTTCAATACAAACAGTGGGTTGTAATCCAATATTTTTAATACTTTGAATACGTTCCCACATGAAGTCGGGTGGACAATTCAAGTATTGATATTTTTTGGTTCTACGAGTGGATTTTAACCTAGCTGACTCTAAACATTTATTAACAGCTTTTTCTTTGCCGTAAATCCCTATTTGTTCACAAAAAGCTATGAGACTTTCTCGCTTACCTATAGATAATTCCCACGCATCGAAAACCTTGCCATCATATTTAGAGGGTTTATGTCGGGTCCATGCTTCGATGCCAAAACGCATAAGTAATAACCTAATTTGTTGAATCAAGTCGTAATTAGCAAGGGTAATACCTATATTTGGTGTTAAAAATTCCGATTTCCAGTTATTATGCTCATTATGTACCCTTTTGGTTTTTCGGGTAACGGCATACCCATCACAAGCGAAAAATCTGTTAAGGATTAACGCAATTTGGTGTAAAGGAAGACGTCCTACAAACTCTGGTATTGTCTTATTGGTTGACTTGTGACCTGCTAAACCCCATTTTCTAACAAGTTCTAAAACAGGATTACCACCTTTAGTTCCATCGCCTCTAACACTATACGTATATTCTCTAGTTTTATTAACTTCTGAACCCAAGTTTTCACAAATTTGGATAAATTCTTTAAGCTGTTTATTATCTTCTTGAGTAAAAATAACAGAGGTTGTAACTCCACCGTCACCCAATATATAGCCTAATAATTTGGCTTCATCATCTGTAAAGTCAAACTTTGTAGGTTCTACTCTATGGATTTTAGGAACCAAGATATAGTCACCGACTTCTAAATCCTCGCATGTAACCCAACCATCGGCTACTGGTTCTATTGTTAGTCTTCTACCATCAGGTAGGTATCTGTTGGTTTTGTGAATATGTGCTTTATAAAGTGGGTGATTGTGAGTTCTGGTTATAACCTTGCCTGACTGTAATTTGATTTCGTAACACTCTTTTTCGCCATTGTCTATAGCACGAGCTGTTTCAGAATATTGGGTATTAGTATCTGGGTTGTAACTTAAAATGTTGAACTCTTTGTCGATTAAATCATAATTTTTAACTATTGTTCCATCGCCCAAAAGGCTGAAACCCTTGCTACACGGGCATTTCCCAACACTATTACTAGTTTTAATACTTATTCTGTTGTTTTTACAAATAGTGTCTAACATCTTTCTTTGGTGTAACGGCATGGTGATACCTAACACCTCTTTAAAAAACATTGCTGGGTTTTTCTTCCATATAACCCTCTTTTTAGCAAACTCTCTTAGAGTTTCTTCTGTTGTTGGTTTTTTAGCCATAGTATATCTAATTCTCCTTAGTATCCCTATTATAGTAAAAAATATCACTTTACCAATTATGGTTGACAACCCAACCTCTATACCCTATAATATAAATAAGATGTCAAACTATTTAAACCCATTAAGAAAAATAAATATTAAATCCTTGTTCGGCAAAATAAGAGGGCAAAATATTAGTATTCCACACGAATTTATACAAAAATTTGTAGAAATATGGAATATTAATCACCCTAAAAATAAAATAAATGAGGATTTAGCTGTATTGGGTATTACTCATTTGTGTCATACTGTAACAGCTATATTAGACAATGGGTTTGACGTATTTATGCACCCTGTTTTATATTTTAAAACATGGATGCAAGAAAAACCCCTCCCTTTAAACAGAAAAGATAGGGTTTATAAAAGTCGTATCTATAAAGTAAGGTGGACCGAAGTTATGATTATGGGTAGACTTATGACAGATTTACGTAGTTTACTCAATCCTAACGAGGAATACCAAGAGTTTATAGCTCAAAAACGTGAAGTCTATGAGCTTATGAAACGTAAAAAATTTGTAGAAAGGTGTAAACTTAGAAAGTTGGCACGATATGTATAATTATGAGAAAAACCCTACACATTTTAATTATACTGATATCGTTGATAATATGCACAGATTAGACCCAAGGTTTACTAAAACAATATGTCGGTGGATTTTATCCACATTTATTGTTACTGTGCGATATTTTTTAAGGCATGGTATCACAATGCGTATTAAAGGATTTATTCAATGGTCTACCTTTAAAATAGCACCTAAAAAAATTATAAGTAATACAACTGGGGCTGAATACAATAGACCAGAGTATACAAGTATAGGGGTAAAAGTTGATAGGGTATTAAAAGATACCTTAAATCGCAGAAGAACAGGTGAACAATATGGTGAACCAGTAGAAATAGTAAGAGAAAGGGAACTATATAATGGACCAAAACGTAGACGTAAACAAAGATATAGATTCAGGTTTAAAAAAAATTAAATATATACCCAAGGGTGTATGTTCAAAATTTATTACCGTAGAAATACAAAACAATATTATTAAAAACATTGACTTTAAGGGTGGGTGTAACGGCAATGCTCAAGGCTTAACAGCTTTAGCCATAGGTCTACCTATAGATGAAGTCATAGAAAAACTTAAAGGTATATCTTGTATGGGTAAAGGTACAAGTTGCCCAGACCAGTTAGCTCAATGTTTAACTGATTATTTAAACCAACAGTAGTAACACATAAATTTTAATAAAGGGGGTGGTTCATAAATGGCAGGATTAAAACGTATTATCCTCCATTGGTGAGGACAGCAGGTGCACCAAAACCATGTAGTGCAGATTTAACGCACTATCACTATATTATAGACCAGAATGGAGTAGTATATACAGGAAAATATAAGCCCGAAGACAACCTTAACTGTGGTGACGGCAAATATGCTCAACATACAGGTGGTGGAAACACAGGCAGTATAGGTATTTCAATGTGTGGGATGTATAACTTTAGTAGTAGAACCAAAGTTGGACCCTATCCATTAACCAAGGTACAGGTAGAACGCTGTTTCAAGCTTGTAGCCGAGCTATCTAAGAAGTATGGGATACCCATAACTAAAGAAAATGTTATGACTCATTATGAATTTGGTAAGACCCATCCTAAGACTACCTCAGCAGGTAAAATAGATATTGTTTATCTACCTTGTTACCCAAATATAAAACAATCTGAGGTAGGTGACTTTATTAGAAGTAAAGCCAACTGGTACAAAAGTAAAATTTAGTAAAACTTTAAAGGGTTGACAGAAAATTTAACTTATGTTAGGATAAAACCATGAACGAATTTTATCAAATCTTAAATTTAGACGAACGTGCAAGCCTTAAAGAAGTATGTTTAGCCTTTGATGTTTTGACCAAAAATGAGAAAGACATGGGTAAACTCAAAGATTATAGACGGGCTTTTGAAGCTATAATGTACGATAGAGCACCCGAACTATTTGAGGGCGACCCTACCGTATATAAAACTAAAGAAGGTGAATCTATTTTGGATGAACCAGAACTTGAAGAACCAAAAAACTGTATACAAGAGACTTTTGGCATAGGTGAACAAATCCCTGTGAATATACTAAAATCTTTTTTACAAAAAGTAAACCGTACAGGTTTTAAAAAAGATAGTGTAAAAATAAAGGATTTAGAAGCTTTTATAGAAAATATTGTAATACATTATGATACAATGGTTGTACTAATCCCTTCTTGTAGATGTGATGTTAAAGACATTAAGCAGGATTTACAAGCTATGTGTAAATCATTGAGTGAACAATATGGCATAGACTTCAAAATAACTTCATCTAGTGATATAATCTGTATCAAAGCTATACTACCTTATGATATATACTGTATGTTTGTGTCAATGTTAGACGGGTATTGTTCTAATACAGTTAATAAGTATAATATTAAAGCCAAGATTACAACCTTGGGTGAATAGAAAGAGATAAAATGCAAGTAAAAATAATAAGTGAACCAAACAATTTACTAAATGCTGTATATATAGGGGCTAGAAACTGCTATCACGCAGGTTCACCCTTAGATATAGGTGTAGATGATATCCCAGAGGACAAAAAAATCAAGCTTGTGACCCAAATTTTAAAAATGGGTCATACCTCTATAATTGAACACAATGCTATAACTTTTGCGATAGAAGGTATATCTAGAGCTTGTCTTTCCCAACTTACACGCCATAGGGTAGGGTTTTCTTATTCGGTACAATCTCAAAGATATGTAGAGCTAAAAGAAGACCGAGAGTATATCCGAAGCTTATTAACTAAATATCCACACGATAGGTTATTAGAGACAGCTGAAAAATATTTTGTATTAGACTGGGCTAAAAATCCTTCTATACACATGGAAAAGGGTGAAATCGCAAAGCTTTTACTTAAATCTATTGACAACTATTTATACGCTATAGAAATGGGTGCACAAGCAGAAGATGCACGCATGTTTCTACCCAATGCTATGAAAACCAATGTAGTTTTAACCACAAATTTAAGAGCATTGTCTAATTTTTGCAATGAAAGACTTTGTGGTAAAGCCCAAGCAGAAACACGTCAACTAGCTAATTGCTTAAAACAAGAAGTTTTGTTACACTATGATTGGTACAAAGATTTTTTAGTACCTAAATGTGTAAAAAATGGCAAGTGTACCGAGAAAGTGAGTTGTAAACAATGATTGATGTAATCATAGAAAATAAAAAAGTTTATTTATCCCAAAGTTATAGTGGCTTTTGTCTTGATGTATCGTGCTTGACAAATTCTGACTTAAGTGATATACTTAATGTATTACAAGAAGAAATTAACTCAAGAGAGGTGTTACCTATATGTTAGATAAAAATAAAACAGTTGTATGTTGCCCTATGTGTAAAACTTATTGGGTAGCTGAAACATTAGATAATACCCACGTTTATACAGAGTATGGCATCACAGACATTTCTAAACCTATTTCTTGTATGAGATGTGGTGCTACCTATATACCTTTAACCCAAAGTATAACTATGTATGATTTTGTAGCTGATGGGTTTACAAGAGTGAAAGGTGGTTAATATGAAAGTTTGTGAACTAGTCAAGCTTTTAAGCACAATGTCTAATCAAAATGCCGAAATCATAGTTGGAACCAAAGGATGTACATATAATATAACAAATATGGTTTATGATTTTAAACACAACAAGTTAAAACTTATGCTAAATCAAGCTAAAACCAATGTTTGTAACACAAATGAGGTTAATTCTAGTGGTTATACGAACATTTTTGATAACATAAAAGTATAAAAGTAGGTTTAAAAGCCTAAAATTTAACAAATGAGGTGACATCAAAGAAATTTAAAACTCTTTGTTCTTGCTTTTACACAAGCACTTCGGACTTGCCCAGTCCTGAAAAATGATAATCTAAGTTAGTGTTACTCAAAGCTATGTCTTTAATGTTATTTGAAGCCAAGATATCCCTATCATGAGTAGCCCCACATTTAGGGCAAGTCCAAACCCTATCAGAGAGCTTCAACCCATGGTTAATATAACCACAAGTACAAAGTTTACTAGAAGGCTCATATTGTCCTATTCTTAGGATATTAACCCCATTTCTTTTAGCTTTATATTCTAACATTTGTACAAAAGAGTACCAACTTACATCAGATATACTCCGAGCCAATGCTCGGTTTTGTAACATCTCTTTTATGTTTAAAGTCTCAAGGCATAAAGCACTAATTTGGCTATCATTAGTTAGTCTTGTACTTAACTTATGTAAAAAATCCTTACGGATATTACTTATCTTTTCATGTACTCGAGCAACCTTTACCCTTTGTTTCTCTCTATTTCTGCTACCCTTTTGTTTACGAGATAACTTCTGTTGCTCGATAGCAAGTTTGGATAAATACTTGCTTAATACTTTAGGATTACTAACTTTTTCACCTGTAGAAAGTGTGCAAAAGTCTTTAACCCCTAAGTCAATACCTATGGTTGTATCTCGGGTAATAGCTTTGAGAGGTTTATCTTGCGTATCATCTTCAAATAATACACTTATAAAATATTTACCACTAGGTACTTGTTTAACAGTGCAAGTTCGGATAATACCCTCAAAAGTTCTATCTATTTTTGCGTTAACCCAACCTACCTTTGGTACATAAATCTTATGATTGTCAAAATTTATTTTGATACCTTGAGGTAAACTATAGGCTTGTCTATGGTTATGTTTGGATTTAAACTTAGGAAAACCTCTTTTTCTCGAAAGAAGTTTTTATATGCGTTATCCAAATGAAAAATGGATTGTTGTAAGGCTTGAGCATTAACTTCTTTCAGCCAAAGGGTATCATCTTGAGTTTTCCATTGAGTAACAAGTTTGGCTAAATCATATTTACTCAAATTAGTTTTATCCTTTTCATAAGTTGAAATCTTAAGTTCTAAAGCCTTGTTGTAAACATAACGAGTACAGCCAAAATGCTGTTGGATTTTGGCTTCTTGTGCTATATTTGGGTATAACCTGTATTCGTATGTCTTTAGCATATTACTATATGTAATCCTAGTTTTATATAGATTTGTTATACTATTATTATAGTAGGGTTGACAAAGGGGTAAACTTGTAGTAAACTATAAGTATAGACCATAATTAACAGACCTTTATAAGTCAGAAAGAACGGTAAAAAATGACAGATAATTCAACACAAAAAGTATATTTAGTGCTTAAAAATGACGATATAATAGCAGTTTTTAGCACTTATGACAAAGCAACCCACTATTGTGAAGTCCAAAATGAGGTAATTCCTAGTTTTGCTAAACAAGACGAAGAACTATATGTTTTAGAAAAAGAGGTTGATAGCCTTGAGATAGCTCCTAACAAAGTGGTTAAAACCTGTTGGGATTACATTGTGTATATTGACAAAGATATATCAACCTATGGTGAAATCAAATATCTTGGCACCAAAAAAGACATAGTAGACAACTCTAAAACTAGAGATGTAGAACATTTTGAAACATACATAGGTTGTAGGTCATACATTTCTAAAGACCATGCGTATCAAACAGCTATGTTAGAGCTTCAAATGTACGAACAGCAAGCTTTAACTACAGTTGGGGTTTAACAAATGGGTACACAGTTTTTGAACTCTAAACTTATAAAGACAGAACTAATGAAACACTACAGATTTGACCTAGGCTATCCTTATGTCGCAACCGAGTGTATTAAATATAGTGATGTAAACGCTTGTAATGACAAAGCTCTTGTCGAAATAGAGGTCAAGTGTTCACTTCAGGATTTAAAAGCAGAGTTTAAAACTGCTGGTAACAAGCACAACAAGCATTTTGTAGTGTATTGTAACCCAAGTGTTAGACCCTATGCTATTATTCCTAATTACTATTATATTGCTGTACCAGAGGAGTTAAAACAGCATGCAGTCGACATAGTAAAACAGATAAACACTAATTATGGGGTTTTGGTCTGTAAAAAAGATAGGTGTTCACCCTCGGGGTATACAATAATTTGTGCTAAAAAAGCTAGAAAACTACATGGTAAAACCCCTGATAATAGGACCAAATCTATTATAGCCAAACGTATAACAAGTGAGTTAATCACTTTGAGACAGAAATATTTGAGGTAACAAAATGTGTAAAACAAATAATTTTATAACCTTTGAAGTGTTTAAAAATATAATCGACACCATTCAATCCTTTGATGCTAAAAACATAAAGATTAGTGAATTTATACAAGACAATCTATGTGAGTTTAGCTATGTATATGTAAACCATGGTGAAAACCTATCTAATTTACTAATAGAGATACTCTGTATGTATTTCCACTTGGAAACAGACGACAAAGTAATTGAAAATGATATTACTTGGTGGTTGTACGATTTATCTGACAACAAAAAAGTGTATTACCAAGATGGTAGTGAAGAAGATTTGAATGATATCCATGATTTCTACAACTATTTGTGTAGACACAAAGCTGAATATGAAGAAGTTTTGTGCAACCAATGATAAAAACAATATTTTGCCCACGACTAACATCACATAATATTTAATCTAAGGTGTCTAGCATAAGGTTTAAGACGTGTTTAAGTGTTATCGAAGGTATTTATACCTTTTGTAACACTTTTTTGTTAAAAGGGATTGTAAATTGATTTTTATTCACAAGAGTGTTGTGGGGGTTGACAGAAAGTTATATCCGTTGTAAACTAAAAGTGTTGAAACAAAAGAGAGGTATAATTGTAATGAGTATAAGTTTTGATGAATTACAATGGATTGACAAAACTTTGACAAGAGTAAACAACATCATTCGTAAACGATATGACAACCACGTGTTTCATAGTAATACCAATTTTAGCTTTAGTGGGTCTATAAGAGTAGGTGAAACTTTGTCTTTATACAAACCTAGGGTTAAAATGATATGTCTTAGAAAAGACAGAACTCAATATGTGTTTAGATTTGTAGTTATTTTTAACCAATGTCAAAGCAAAAACCTATGGTTTTTACGCAACACATGGTCGATACATAAACCTTTAGAAGCCTCTCTTAAAGAGAAGTTTGATGAAGCCTATGGTGTAAACAAAATAACAATCAACCAATCTTTTATACAACATGTATTACACAAACATTTTTTAGAAAGCGATTGGATTAGCAAGTATGGGGTTTCAACCCTAGGATGTTCACCAGAAGAATTTTTTTACCGCTTTGGTTTAAGCGATGGTAAATCTATACCTTTAAGTAGTATACTAGATAAAGGATTAATAGGTGCTATAGATACAACTATTTTTAGAGAGTATTGGGATGCCCCATTTACTAAATCTACTGATATTAACGATGTATATTTACAAAACATATTTGTTTACAATGGATTTCGTAGCTGTTATAGTTTGGGAAATACCGTAAGGTTAAGCTCTGCTAATATAGCCATGGATAGTTTCTGTTTTTTAACTCAATATATATAGAGGTATACTAATGATAAACACAAACAAAATTAACCAAGTTTTAGAGAAATTAGATGATTATTTGACTTCTGTAAACCTTGTTTTAGAACGCAGACTTGACAACACTGTGTTTTATAGACATTTTTCTGTTACTGTCGATGGTGTAGATTTGACTAGAGCTTTATACAAACCTAGGATTAATATAGTGCTAAAAAAGATAGAACCTAATGATACAGAGTTATGTTTCATGATAATTATAACATTAGGTGAGTGCCAAACAAATAAACCTTATATGTTTTATATACAGTTTAGTTTACCTATAGAAGATGAACCAAAAGAAATTTTAAACAATCTTAAAGTTAATTTTCGTCTAAACTTTGGGGTGTCAACCTATAGTAGTTTTACTAAAGCTTATATACAACATGTATTAGACGTGATATCAGGTTTTATAGGCTCAAGTAATATAGTTTGGGTATGTGCCCTAGGGTTTACTGTTGAACAATACTATCAAGACTATGGCTTTAATAAACTTGGTATACGTTTGATACCTCTATCAAGTTTAACATACGGTGGGTTAATCCACCCTATAATACAGGTAGATATTTTTAACCCATACTATAATGTTACAACTGGTGGAGAACCATTATTTTTAACTTCAAGCTCTACTGAATTCAAGCATGTGTATACATACAGTAATATATATAATGCTTACACATTGGGATATAACAGTTTGTTGACAAATATATAAACTTGTTGTAAACTAAAAATAGAAAGAGAGGTAAATCAATGCTTTTACATTATGATGAAAATACAAATCAATTAACAAGATGTTATATCACAAATATAAATGATGATACATTAATCTCTAAACTTAACACTCTTGATAAAACATTAGAAGAATATAACAAGAGTCTACAAAGGGTTTCAAATAAAGTCTGGTATAGCCAAAATTGTAAAAGTTTTGCTTTTTATGAGCCGTATCTATACTCTTGTGTACGTAGACAACGTAATGGTCAAATCAATATATATTTGTGTTTAAACATAAAAGTATGTAACAAACTTATAACTATCATGTGTACACCAACACAAGCAGGAGCCTCTATAGCTTTTAGGATATGTATTAATGGTGTATCTAATGATAACCCCTCTACCATTATACAAACTTATATTAATCAATATTGTAGAGAAAAAAATTTAAGTTACTTATCGGACGATATACATTATAACCCATGGGGTAGTACTGTATATATGGATGGTGAGGTAAATCTAGATGGTGACACGTATATAATAAATGTAGACGAAAGTATAACTCTTTGTGAACCAAGCGAAGACCACATTTTTAACTATGTGTATATAAATGATTGTAACACTTATGTGTTGCCAACAAAGGGTAGTACCTTGATTGACGACCTTGTAGCACCAAAATTTACTCCACAAGCTAGTGGTATCACTCTACAAACAAGTCCTGTACAAATAAGTGGTGTAGCAGGAAGCTATGAACGACTAGGTAGAGCACCAAGAGCTGTTTTTTCTATGTCTAATGACTTTTTTACTTCAAGGCTTACACCAGATGAGATGTCAATATTGTTTGGTTGGAACTCAAATGATTACAACTCTGTTAGAACAGAAGTGACAAACTTTATGGACGAGCTAGAAAACGAGGGTTTAGCTATGAGAGAACTACCTGACGACTCTATCTTAGATGAGTTAACTTAAAATGGGGATGTCAAGTTTCGCAAGCTCAACACACATAACATCTATACCCTATAAGGGTGGAGCAATTTACAATGTTTTAATATTGAGTTCACCTATTTATGAATATAACATTTTTTGTTTTAAAAACAAAGTCATAAAAATCATAAAGTTTTTACCTTGCGACTACAATCAAAGGGTAAATCTTTATGATTTATGTCTCAATCACTGTGATAGAAAGGGTTTGAACACATTTTTACTACAACTTATTGTATCGCAAGATGTAAAGAAA
>ERZ1035070.381-NODE-381-length-14521-cov-16.798562_pt1 | contig 14521 bp, 10 predicted proteins | sample MGYA00520603_ERZ1035070 | MGnify/ENA primary metagenome ERZ1035070 (study PRJEB33766, sample SAMN09781695) | gut metagenome | biome: gut microbiome | host: Homo sapiens | place: Madagascar | study: EMG produced TPA metagenomics assembly of the PRJNA485056 data... | reverse complement strand
CCTATAAGAGATAGTATATAGTTAATAGTTAATAGATTTAGGGCTATTGGACTATATACCTATTTATATATAATAAGAGCGGTGGAAACCAACTAGATGGGATTCCACCGCTCTTTTTTGCTTATCTGATAGTGATTTACTGTTTTGACAGCCAATCCTTATCCTTCTTGTCTTCCTCGAAATCCTTGTCGCTGAAGAGATTGGTCTGCCCAGTCAATTCATCGATTACCTGCTGCTCGCTCTTGCCAGCATCTGGATCGAGGTTTTCGCCATTGGCATCTTCTGCCTCTGCTGCGTCTTTGTCTTCTTCCGAAGATTCGGCAGGAGGCTCAGGGAATCGGGTAGGCTCTATCTCCACGATGCTTTCCGTCTTCCAAGTGGTGAGGCGCTTACCTTTAGCCTTGAAGCTCTTCTGGGCGATAAACTGCTCGGTGTCTATCTCCTCGGCAGGGCGCATGGCATCCACGCCACCATAAGTTACCTTGATGCGAGGATAAACCGTATCCGTGAGTAAGATGAGCTTGCTGTTTGGATTCTCGCCCAAGAAGTTCTGATGGCGCTTGGTGGCATCCATCGTGAAGCGCTTGATGTATGGGTAGCCATCGTTGTCTGCATCATATAGCACAGCAGTCCATATCTTGTGCTCGTCCCATTTTTCCAGGCGCAGGATGTTGTCCTCGTAATGGTTGTTGGCATCGAAGTTGGTGATGTAGAACTCGCCATTGTCCAGTACTACCAAGATGCTCTCGTCGTCATTAAATTCGCCGAGGTATCGACCGTTCTCATCATAATTGATGCGGTTGACATCTGGATCGAACCAAACCTTTCTGCCTCCCAAGGTGCTGTGGCCATGGCTCTTCAAGCCGATGCGACGGATAGGACGCTTGGTGAGCAGATTGCCTTTGGCGGCACGTCCCTTGATCAGAATGTCGGAGAAGTCTTTCTCCAAGAAGATGCTCTGGCGCTTCTTGGTCAAGTCTGGCTCCAAGGTTACCTTGATGAGCTCTGCCTCGCCATTAGGGTTGGCGGTGAAGTAAATGACACGGCTGCCCGGTGTGCCCTGGGTGATGTCGTATATCTTGTCACGGGTCATGGCGGTTACGTTGAATCGCTTGATGAAGTAATCGCCCTGCTTGCCGTCTCGGTAAACGCAGTTGTAGATGGTGCGCTTGTCGTTCTTCTTGAATACCTGAACGTGCAGGATGTTTTTGCCCACGAATATCTTGTCTGCCACCTTCGTAACCTTAAACTTACCATCCTTGTAGAAGATGATGATGTCGTCGAGGTCGGAACAGTTGCATACAAACTCGTCCTTCTTCAGTCCGGTGCCCACGAATCCCTCCTGTCGGTTGATGTAGAGTTTCTGGTTAGCCTCTACCACCTTGGTTACCTCGATGGTATCGAAGTTGCGGATTTCTGTCTTTCTTGGGTGCTGCTTGCCGTATTTGCCCTTGAGATACTCAAACCAGTTGATGGTGACATCGGTCATGTGAGCCAAGTCGTTCTCTATCTCAGCCAACTCTGCCTTGATCTTCATGAGCAGCTCGTCTGCCTTGTCCTTATTGTATTTCAGGATGCGCTGCATCTTGATTTCCAAGAGTTTGAGGATGTCTTCGCGGGTTATCTCTCGATGGAAAGCGTATTCCACCATGCCCTTGCCATCCACCTCGGCGGTGAAGAGCTTGTCCTTGAAAGGCTCCAACTTGGAGTCGATGAAAGCCACAACCTCGTCCTGGCTCTTGCTCTGCTCAAACTTGCGCTCCTTGTAGATACGCTCCTCGATGAAGATGCGCTCCAGTGAGGAGAAGAAGAGTTGCTCCTCCAACTCGCCCTTGCGAATCATCAGCTCACGGCGCAGCAATCCCATGGTGCGGTCCACACTGTGGCGGAGGACATCGCTGATGGTGAGGAACTTTGGCTTGTTGTCCTCGATGACGCAGCAGTTGGGCGAGATGTTGATCTCGCAATCACTGAAGGCATAGAGGGCATCCATCGTCTTATCAGATGATGTGCCAGGGGTGAGATGTACGAGAATCTCCACGTTGGCAGAGGTTACGTCTTCTATCTTACGAGCCTTGATTTTGCCTTTCTCCACAGCCTTGGTGATGCTCTCGATGAGGCTGCCTGTGGTCTTGCTATATGGGATCTCGGTGATAACGAGCGTCTTGTTGTCTAACTTGTCTATCTTGGCACGCACCTTCAATACGCCGCCACGCTGCCCGTCGTTGTATTTGCTCACATCGATGGCTCCACCCGTAGGAAAGTCAGGGAAGATGGCAAATGGCTCGCCTTTGAGATAATGGATGGCGGCATCGCAGAGGTCATTGAAGTTATGTGGCAATACCTTGCTGCTCAGTCCCACAGCTATACCCTCGGCACCTTGCGCCAAGAGCAAAGGGAACTTGGCAGGGAGCGTGATAGGTTCCTTGTTGCGACCATCGTAAGAGAGCTGCCAGTCGGTGGTCTTCGGATTGAACACCACATCGAGGGCGAACTTGGAGAGTCGAGCCTCGATGTAACGAGGGGCAGCGGCACGGTCGCCCGTGAGGATGTTTCCCCAGTTGCCCTGTGTGTCGATGAGCAGGTCTTTCTGTCCCATCTGCACCAGCGCATCACCGATGGACGCATCTCCATGAGGGTGGAATTGCATGGTATGTCCCACGATGTTAGCCACCTTGTTGTATCTTCCGTCGTCCATTCGTTTCATGGAGTGGAGGATGCGTCGCTGCACAGGTTTGAGTCCGTCCTCGATATGAGGCACGGCACGTTCCAGGATCACATACGACGCATAGTCGAGGAACCAGTTTTGGTACATTCCGCTGAGGTGGTGTACAGCGGAGGCATCAAATCGGTTCACCGGCTTATAGTCAGAATGCTCTTCTTTGGAAGAATTCTCATCCAAAGTCTCCTCATTTGAAGAATTTTCCAAATCGGGTGATTTTCCCTCTTCGAGGCCGTCTTTATCTTTAATTTCGTCGCTCATATATAGCTTTTAATACTTATTTTATTAATTTATGGCAAAAATACAACAATTTTTCGAGAAAAAAGAGTATCTTTGCCGAAAATTTGAAAAAAATAAGATTTAATCATGGCACAGGAAGATGTTTTTAAGAAAATTGTAAGCCATTGCAAGGAATATGGCTTCGTGTTCCCAAGTAGTGAAATTTATGATGGCTTGGCTGCCGTTTATGACTATGGTCAGAATGGTGTTGAGCTCAAAAACAATATCAAGCAGTACTGGTGGCAGAGTATGGTATTGTTGCACGAGAACATTGTTGGTCTCGATGCAGCTATCTTCATGCATCCTACAGTATGGAAGGCATCAGGACACGTAGATGCTTTCAATGACCCATTGATTGATAACCGCGATTCAAAGAAGCGTTATCGTGCCGATGTGCTCATCGAGGATCACATGGCTAAGTATGAGGAGAAGATTGCCAAGGAGATTGCCAAGGCTAAGAAGCGCTTCGGCGACAGCTTCGATGAGGCTCAGTTCCGTGCTACCAACCCTCGCGTTCTGGAGAACCAGAAGAAGTTTGATGACCTCCATGCCCGCTATACTGAGGCTATGCAGGGTCCTAACCTGGAGATGCTGAAGCAGATTATCGAGGACGAGGGTATCGTTTGCCCTATCAGCGGTACCAAGAACTGGACAGACGTTCGCCAGTTCAACCTGATGTTCTCTACCCAGATGGGTGCTGCCAGCGATGCTACAAGCAAGGTTTATCTCCGTCCTGAGACAGCTCAGGGTATCTTCGTAGATTATCTGAGCGTACAGAAGACCGGTCGTATGAAGTTGCCATTCGGTATCTGCCAGATTGGTAAGGCATTCCGCAACGAGGTGGTTGCCCGTCAGTTCGTATTCCGTATGCGTGAGTTCGAGCAGATGGAGATGCAGTTCTTCTGCCAGCCTGGTACTGAGATGAAGTGGTTTGAGTATTGGAAGAAGGTTCGCTTGGCTTGGCACGAGGCTCTCGGCATGGGCAATGAGAACTATCGTTACCACGACCATGAGAAGTTGGCTCACTATGCTAACGCTGCTACCGACATCGAGTTTAAGATGCCATTCGGCTTCAAGGAGGTGGAGGGTATCCACAGCCGTACCAACTTTGACCTCTCTCAGCACGAGAAGTTCAGCGGTCGTTCTATCAAGTACTTCGACCCAGAGAAGAATGAGAGCTATGTACCTTACGACGTGGAGACATCTATCGGTGTAGACCGTATGTTCCTCAGCGTGATGTGCCACTCTTACTGCGAGGAGAAGTTGGAGAATGGCGAGACTCGCGTAGTCTTGAAGTTGCCAGAGGCATTGGCTCCAGTGAAGTGCGCCGTATTCCCATTGGATAAGAAGGACGGTCTGCCAGAGTTGGCTCATGAAATCGTAGATGAGTTGAAGTTCCACTTCAATACTCACTATGGTGATCCTAAGGACTCTATCGGTAAGCGTTATCGCCGTCAGGATGCCATCGGTACTCCATTCTGTATCACTGTGGACCACGAGACTCCTAACGATCACAAGGTAACTCTTCGTTATCGTGACACCATGGAGCAGGAGCGTGTTGCCATCAGTGACCTCCGCAGCATCATCGAGGACCGCGTAAGCATCACTAGCGTATTGAAGAAGCTTGGTAAGGAAATCAAGAACTTCTAATATACATATATATAATAAGGTATAGAAAATTCTATTAGATGAATTTGAAGAAAATGAAATATTTGTTCTTGCTCATGATGTCAGTGTTCATGCTGGCATCGTGCAGCGAGGATGATTCTACCGTGGACGAGTATGCCAACTGGCAGCAGCGCAATGAGAAGGCTTTTGCCGATACCTTGGCTTATGCCAAGCAGCAGGGCGAGGCTAATGGCTGGTTGGTGCTCCGCAATTGGTCCTTGGAGGACCAGACTCCTAACAAGGATGCCTATGGTAATGACGTGCAGCTTACTTACAAGGTTGCTGACAATATCATTGTGCATGTGTTGGAAAAGGGCGAGGGCACCACAAGTCCGATCATCTCCGACTCAGTGAAGGTAAGCTATCGTGGTCGCTTGATAGGTACGGATACTTATCCTGAGGGCTATGTGTTCGATCAGAACTTCAGTGGCTCTTATGATAAGACTACCGCGCAGCTCTCCAAGTTTGCTTGCAAGGATGTGGTGGATGGCTTTACCACAGCTCTGCTCAAGATGCATCAGGGCGACCGCTGGATGGTATACATCCCCTATCAGTTGGGTTATGGAACCACCCAGAGCTCTAGTAGCACTATTCCTGCTTGCTCGATGCTCCGCTTCGAGATAGTATTGGATAGTTTTTGGCACCCAGGTGAGACGATGCCTGATAGCAAATAAGAAGAAAGTGATATTCACAAAGATAGCCCTGCTGGTTATGCCGGCAGGGCTTTTTGTATGTAAGTGCTTGGTAAGCATGGGCGCTTAGAAGTGTGTAAAAAAGTGTTTCAAAGTTTGAATAACTGTTTGTGTTCGCACACAAATGGTTGATGTACGTCAAAAAATGTTAGTTTGATGCAAAAAATATGCTTAAAGTATTGTGGGTTTCAGAAAAAAGTCGTACCTTTGCATCAGAAAAAATAAGTTTTAGGTTTTTAGTTAGGTAATAGATTTAGGTTTTTAGGTTTTCTAGGTAAGATTTAGATTGTTTATTCAAGACAGTAGGTTGTTAGTTGTTTTAAGGTTATTATAAAAGATTGTTTATTCATGGACGACAAAAGTACTTATCTGATCGTGAGATTGGAGAAAAAATAGTTTTGGGAAAAACTTAGTACGGAATTTCATTTAAAAATTAAATATAAAGATGGCGGTTCCTTATTCAGGGATCGCCATTTTTATGTTCTAGGATTAAGAATCTAGAATCAGGAAATAACAAAGGGATTAGAATGAATCATTAAGAATTAAAATAAAATACGAGATATGCTATTTAAGAATAAGACGGATTATCTGATGGAGTCGATTCGTGCCGGAAGGGCGATGACTGGTACTGAGAAGCTCAATCTCATCGTGGGACTGAGTATCCCTTCTATGCTCGCACAGATTTCCACCGTGATGATGTTTTTCATCGATGCCTCCATGGTGGGGCACTTGGGCGCAGAGGCTTCGGCTAGCATCGGACTGATAGAGTCTACCATATGGCTCATAGGCAGTTTGCTCGGTGCGGCAGCTACAGGATTCTCGGTGCAAGTGGCTCATTTCATTGGTGCCAACGATTTTGTGAAGGCTCGCCAGGTGTACCGCCATGCGCTCATCTGTGGTTTGGCTTTCAGCGTCTGCCTCATGCTCTTGTGTGTGGCAGTCCACCAGCCTTTGCCTTATTGGTTGGGTGGTGGTAGTGATATTGCCAGCCATTCTTCGAGCTATTTCCTCATCTATGCACTCACCCTGCCGTTCATCTACCTGTATCATGTATCTGAGGTGATGCTCAAATCGGCAGGCAATATGCATACGCCCAGTGTGATGGCTGTGCTGATATGCATTTGCGATGTGGCATTCAATTACCTCTTCATCTATGTGCTGAAGATGGGTGTGGTGGGAGCTGCCATGGGTACGGCTCTTGCCTACATCTGCATCTCGCTGCCCAATCTGTATCTCTCGGCTTGTAAGAACAAGATTCTCAATCTGCGCCAAGACCGAGTGCGCTTTCAGTGGGTGCCTGAGTATGTACACAATGCCAGCAAGATAAGCATTCCGATAGCCATACAGAATATCCTGATGAGTGGGGCGCAGATCGTGAGCACCATGATTGTGGCTCCGCTGGGCAATATAGCCATTGCCGCCCATTCCTTTGCCATCACCGCCGAGAGTCTCTGCTATATGCCGGGCTATGGTATAGGAGATGGTGCATCCACCCTCGTAGGACAGACGCATGGAGCGGGCCGAGTGGATCTCTGTAAGAACTTTGCCTATATGACTGTGGGCTTGGGCATGGCTGTGATGGCTGTGATGGGAGCGGTGATGTATGTCTTTGCTCCAGAGATGATAGGAGTGTTGTCGCCAGTGGAGAGTATTCGGGAACTGGGCACCACTTGCTTGCGCATCGAGGCTTTCGCCGAACCATTCTTTGCGGCTAGCATCGTTACTTACAGCGTATGTGTAGGAGCTGGCGATACCAAGAAGCCTGCTGCCATTAATCTGGGTACGATGTGGTGCGTGCGTCTCACCTTGGCTTATGCCCTTTCCAAGAGCTATGGCTTGGAGGGCGTGTGGATAGCGATGGCAACGGAGCTTACTTTCCGAGGTATTCTCTTCCTCATTCGATTGCTCAGAGGGTCGTGGATGAAGAGCTTCCAAGTAATTAAGAAGTAAAATTTGGCTGGAAAAATCCAGTTATGTTAGTTTTATGTTAAGATTGCAAGCATTTGGAAAAATAATTGGTCAAATGTTTGCAATCTTATTCTTTTTTGCGTAATTTTGCAAGCGAATAGGGTAGCCGATACCCCATTTAGTACGTATATATAATATAAGGTATAGAATAAAAACATTATTAATATATAAGAAGATGAAGATCAGAAAGATTATGGCAGCGGTACTCTTGCTGCTCTCCGCAGGTACAGCGATGGCACAGCAGATGCCAGCTATTCCTGTAGACAAGAATGTAAAGATAGGTCATCTGGACAACGGACTGACTTACTACATCCGCCACAACAGTTATCCTGAGCATGTAGCTTCGTTCTACATTGCCCAAAAAGTGGGTTCCATCCAGGAGAATGAGGATCAGCGTGGTTTGGCTCACCTCTTGGAGCACCTTGCCTTCAATGGTACCGATCATTTCAAGGACAATACCCTCCAGGAGTACCTTCAGGGCATTGGTGTGGAGTATGGCAGAAACCTCAACGCTTATACCAGTGTGGCTAAGACCGTATATTATTTCACCGATGTGCCTACTACCCGTTCATCAGCGGTAGACTCTTGTATGCTCATCCTCAAGGATTGGAGTAATGGCATCAGCCTGACCAAGAAGGCTATCGATGATGAGCGCGATGTGGTACACAATGAGTACCGTATGCGCATGGTGGGTCAGCAGCGCATCTTGGAGCGTGCCCTTCCTAAGCTCTACCAGGGCGATAAGTATGGCTATCGCTTGCCTATCGGATTGATGAGCGTTATCGATGGATGTAATCCAGAGACACTGCGTGCTTACTATCGCAAGTGGTATCGTCCAGACAATCAGGCTATCATCGTGGTGGGCGATGTGGACGTCAATCATATCGAAGATCAGATTAAGAAGCTCTTCTCTGGCATCAAGGTTCCTGCCAATGCAGCCAAGGTGGTGCCAGTGGAAGTGGCCGACAATGATACCGCCATCTACGTGGTAGACAAGGACAAGGAGATGCAGGCTGACATCTTCCAGATCTATATGAAGCATGATGCTTACCCAGACTCATTGAAGAATGGTATGCAGTATCTCATGGTTAGCTATATGAATGATGTCGTCAGCTCTATACTCGATGACCGACTGAGCGAGAAGGCACAGGACTCAGACTGCCCATTCTTGGAGGCTGGATCTAGTGTGGGCAACTTCCTCATCTCTGATACCAAGGGCGCATTCAGTCTCTATGGCGCAGGTAAGCCAGGCAAGGCTAAGGAAGCATACGCTGCCATCTTGCGTGAGGCTAAGCGTATGGCTGATTATGGTTTTACAGCCACAGAGTATCAGCGTGCCAAAGACAATTTTATGAGTGGCATCGAGAAGGCGCTGAGCAACAAGGATAAGATGAAGAATGAGCAGTTTACATCTCGGTATGTAGACAACTTCACCGACAATGAGCCTATTCCTTCTATCGAAGACGAGGCGCAGATCTATCAGATGTTGGTGCCTCAGATACCTGTTGAGGTTATCAATGGCTATGCCAAGCAGTTGGTTTGCCAGAGTGATACCAACCTCGTATCTTTGGTGATGATGCGCGAAGTGGATGGCGCTACCTATCCTACAGAGCAAGAACTAGCCAACATCGTAAAGCAGGTGCGCCAGGAGAAGTTGGAGGCATACGTAGACAATGTAAAGCAAGAGCCATTGATGGCGCAGGCTCCTAAGGCAGGCAAAATCAAGAAGACTGTAGAAAACAAGCAGTTGGGCTATAAGGAATTGACACTCTCCAATGGTGCTAAGGTGGTACTGAAGAAGACCGACTTCAAGAATGATGAAATCCTCTTTGATGCCACAGCCAATGTGGGCTACTCAGCATTCAGCAAGCAGGATGAGCTCTTGCCTTTCCTCTTTGATAATGCCATCGGTGTGAGTGGACTGGGCAATTTCTCTAACACTGAGCTTCAGAAGGCTTTGGCTGGTAAGCAGGTGTCAGTGGGCACTCAGATTAGCCCATTCGGTCATGGCTTGAGTGGTCGTTCTACTCCTAAGGACATAGAGACTCTGATGCAGCTCATCCACTTGGAGATGACAGCAGTGAAGAAAGACCAGAAGTCATTTGAAAACCTGAAGAATACCTATGTTACCGTGCTTGCCAACAAGGACAACAACCCTAACATGGTATATCAGGACTCAGTACAGAGCACCCTCTATCTGGGTAGCAAGATGGCTCGCATCCCATCATCTGATGATGTGAAGAGCATCAGTTACGATCGCATCTTGGAGCTCCAGAAACTGTATTATGGCAATGCCAAGGACTTCACCTTCTATTTTGTGGGCAACTATGATGAGAAGACCCTGCTGCCTCTTATCGAGCAGTATATCGCCTCATTGCCTAACAATGGATTTAAGTTGAAGAACAAGCAGATACCTTACGCACAGGGTGAGGTTAACAATACATTCGAGAAGGCGATGGGCAATCCTCAGAGCCAGGCTCGCGAGATATGGCAGGCTAAGACTCCATTGAGCCTCAAGACCATGGTGCTGGCTGACATCTCTGCCCGTCTCTTGGAGATGAAGTATCTGCGCACCATTCGTGAGGAGATGAGTGCTGCCTACAGTGCTGGTGCTCGATATGGCGTGATTCGCGACTATGACAACAAGTGCTCCATCAGTCTTACAGCTATGGCTCAACTCAACCCAGAGAAGGCAGATGCTGCCATCCCTTACTTCAAGAAGGGTATGGAGGAGACCATTCAGGACGCAGTGGACAATGACTTGGCTAAGATTAAGGAGATACTCCTGAAGCAGGCTGGCGTAGATGCCAAGACCAATAGCCACTGGCTGGATGTATTAAACTTATATGTGCGTTATGGCATAGATGAGCAGACTGGCTATAAGGAAATGGTGAAGAACATTACCGAGAAGGAAATCTCAGACTTCCTCCAGAACACTATGCTCAAGAGTGGTAATCACTTCCAGATTATCATGAAGGCAGTGAAGGAATAATAGTTATTAGGCTATTCTTAAAATAAAAAAATCCCGTTGTACGAAGCTTGCATGAAGCTCGACAACGGGATTTTTCTTTGTTCGCTCGTTTCAAAATTTTCATTTCTGTGTTTTGAAGATTTGGAGCTCTTTCCTAAAAATCTCTCTTTTCTCTTTCTTAAGAGTCATTCCTTTCGGAACCTAGCAACTCTTAGAGATTGTTCTTTTTAGCCTTTGAGGCGAGTGCCTCTCTGCGATCCTGAAGAATCTGCTGGCATCTATTCAATGCGCGATTCTCATTCTCAGCATTAACCTTAATTAAACTGTCATTCATAACCTATTGAGTTTTGTTATCGGGTGCAAAGATAGGGCATTCTAGTTGTTTGGCGAAAAAAAACGAATTAAAATGCAAGTTTTATTCATATTTTTTGATTTATGTCAAAAAAAAGTGCAAACGTTATCGCTATTTTAGGGAAAAGGATAGCAAATATAGGGGAAATTCTTTCCGAATTTCCATTTTTTTTGCGAACTTTGCACCTCGAAAACAAAAATGTATTAATATATAAATAGGTATGAAAAAAGTATTTTTAATGGCTGCCCTCGTGATAGCATGCACATCAGGCAGCACTGCAAGCACTATGAACGAGGCAGCGCACAATGCCTCACAGTCAGAGATGATGCCAGTAAAGAAGACTACCAAGAAGACTACTTCTAAGAAAAAGACATCTACTAAGAAGACCACTACTACAGCGGCTTCTTCCGCAACAGCTACATCTACAGCTGCCACAACTACATCTGCAGCAGCTAGTAGCTCTTCATCTTCTACCGGTTCTACTATCGCAGGAGTATTGGGCGGATTGCTCGGTGGTGGTTCTAGCTCATCATCTACAGGTAGCAGCATCGTCAATGGAATCTTGAACAAGGTGATTGGTTCTGGTACATTCAGCAAGGAAGATCTCTGCCACACTTGGAAGTATAGCAAGCCTGGTTGCGCATTCACTAGCGAGAATCTTCTGGCAAAGGCAGGTGGCGAGGTAGCTGCGACAAAGATAGAAGAGCAGTTGGCTGGCTACTATACCAAGTTTGGCATCACCAGCAGCAATACTTACTTTACCTTCAATACTGATGGTTCCTTCAATGCCAAGATAGATGGCAAGTCATGGAATGGTACTTACACCTTTGATGAGAAGACCCATGAAATTCATTTGAAGGGCTTGCTGCTGAGTGCATCTGGTTATGCCACCAAGACCACTACAGGGATCAGCCTCCTCTTTGACCAGAAGAAGCTCCTAAACCTCATCAAGACCCTCAGTGCCTTCAAGGGCAGCTCTACGCTGAGTGCTGTTGGTTCTATCGCCAATAACTTTGATGGGGCGCGTGTAGGCTTTGAAATGACAAAGTAGAGTATGCAAGTGTCCCACTAGTAAAATTGCACTGAATTTAGTGCAATTTATATGGAAAACTGCACTGGACTCAGTGCAGTTTTTTAGATTTGTTCCCGGAAAGTATCATTTCTCGAAATGCTGATAATCCTTCATGCTCTTCCAGTCTCCACCCCAGCGAAATCCCTTTTGTTTGAAGAGGCGATAGCAGAGGTCGCCTCGCTTGATCATGTAGGGATGCTGCTGGCTGCGGTCTAGATAGGGCTTGCCGGTGGCGGGCTCTATCACCTCCTTTCCGTTCTTGAGGCGTTTGTGGTAAGGATTGTAGAGGGTGTTGATGTCTATCGCCATGCCCTTGCCATGCTTGGAGACGGTGTGGGTATGGGAGACGAAGCGGAAATTGAAACTGCTGGAGTTGTTGGCTCTCATGGCTCGCTCGTCATTGGCATCCCAATAGTCGATAAGGCGCATGCGCTCTATCGGGTATTTCGCTAAATAAAGCTGGCGAAAGATGTCGAGCACATCGTTGGCAATGGCTTTGTTAACCACCATTTCGCCCACGATGCTCCTGCCATTGCGGTCGATATGGAGGCAGCGCAGATAGCGCAACTCACTGCGGGGTATGGTGCAATTGGCCTTGTACGTCTTGCCCTGCATCAGCTTGAAGATGCTATCGGGGATGGGGCTGACAGTGAAGAACTTCTTTTCCCCTATCTGCTTGATGGCAGACGCAGGCACGATGTCGCCAGGCAGATAAGTCTTGGCTAAGACTTGCGACTGCGGCTTTGTTTGTGCTTGAATGGTGAACACCATCATCATGGCTATTGCTGCCATGATGAGGTGTTTGATATAATGTTTTATCATCTCTCTTTTTATATAATAAATGATATCTCCTATATATATAATAAGGCGTATTGTTATTTCGCAATATGCTTGTTCACCGGTATGCAATGCGAATCCTTGATTTCGCCGATGACGATGATGCTGTGTAGGCTTCCGATGCAGTCGATGTTACCCAGGGTGTTGAGCATGAAGTCTTGGTAGTCCTTCATATCGTGGGCATACACCTTGATTTGGAAGTCATAGTCGCCAGTGGTGTTGTAACATTCTGTTATCTGGTCTATCTGCTGCACGGTGTCCATGAATTGCTGGATGAGGTCGTGGGTGTGCTGCTTCAGGCGGATATTGCAGAGCACGATGACGTTGTGGCCCAGCTTATGATGGTCCACCACGGCAGAATATCTTGTGATGTAGCCCTCACGCTCCAATCGCTTTTGTCTTTCGAAGGTGGGCGTGGGGGATAAGTGTACTCGGGCGGCAAGTTCCTTGACCGTCAGGTTGGAGTTCTGCTGCAATAGGCGCAGTATTTTGATGTCTATCTCGTCGAGAGTTTCTTGTGTAGCCATTGTCTTTCTTTTCTTAAATGATTCAATTCTCTAGAATATTATTCTGCGAATTTCGCTATTTCGCTGCAAAGATAGCATATTTTTCTGAATTACGAAGAAAATTTGGCGGATATTTTTCTTCTTTGTACCTTTGCACTCGCAAATCCGGATGCCTCAAGTCTTGGCAATGCGCTGAGCTTGCAAGTAATTTCATGTATAACGTAGAATTTTAAAAAAGAGAAAGATTATGAGCAATACAAATAACAAGCATATTGAGGCTGTGGGCAGCTACTTGCGCCCAGCCGAGTTGAAGGAAGCAAGAGTGAAATTCGCTGAAGGACAGATTTCTGCCACTGACTTGCGAGCTATCGAGGATCGATTGATTACTGATGTTGTCAAGAAGCAGAAGGAGCATGGTTTGCCTTACATCACTGATGGCGAGTTCCGTCGCAGCTACTGGCACCTCGACTTCATGTGGGGATTCAATGGTGTGGAGCACATCGAGTTGGAGCATGGCTACCAGTTCCATGGCGAGGAAACTACCAAGGGTTCTTTGAAGTTGACAGGAAAAATTTCGGGTGAGAATCATCCTTTCATCAAGGACTTCCTCTTTGTGAAGCAGTTTGAGGAGGAGGGCGTTGAGGCTAAGCAGACAATTCCAGCTCCAGCTCAGTTCCTTTCTGAGTTGTTCCGTGGCAATAATACCAAGAATACTCATGCGTTCTATCCTAACACAGAGGAGCTGATAGAAGATATCGCCAAGGCTTATCAAACTTTCTTCCAGGAGATTTATGCTGCTGGTTGCCGCACAGTGCAGCTTGATGACTGTACTTGGGGTATGATTGTGGATGATGACTACTGGAAGTCAATGCTTGGCAATGGCTTTACCTTGGAGCGTGAGGCTTTGCAATATCTGAAGGTGAACAACCTTGCCATCGAGGGCAAGCCTGAGGGGCTCACCATCAATACCCATGTTTGCCGTGGCAATTATCATTCTTGCTATGCAGCTAAGGGTGCATACGACCCAGTGGCTCCTTATCTCTTTGCTCGTGAGAATGTGGATACCTTCTATCTGGAGTTTGATGATGAGCGTTCGGGCAGCTTCGAACCATTGAAGTATGTATCTGACAATAAAAAGGTAGTGCTCGGTTTGGTTACTACCAAGTCTCCTGTTTTGGAAGACAAGGCTACGGTCATCGCTCGCATCCATGAGGCAGCCAAGTTTGTGCCATTGGAGCGTTTGAGCCTCAGTCCTCAGTGTGGTTTCGCCTCTTGCGAGATTGGCAACAAGCTTACCGAGGAGCAGCAGTGGGCTAAGATTGACTTGATTAGAGAAATCTCTAAGGAGGTTTGGGGATAAGTAGAATTTTCAACTAGATTACTGGGAGGGCAGGTAATAAACCTGCCCTCCCAGTGCATTCTTGCTGATAGCTAACTGTTCAGGGCGAGTTTTT
>ERZ1035070.370-NODE-370-length-14738-cov-13.480828_pt1 | contig 14738 bp, 17 predicted proteins | sample MGYA00520603_ERZ1035070 | MGnify/ENA primary metagenome ERZ1035070 (study PRJEB33766, sample SAMN09781695) | gut metagenome | biome: gut microbiome | host: Homo sapiens | place: Madagascar | study: EMG produced TPA metagenomics assembly of the PRJNA485056 data... | reverse complement strand
TTTTTTTCTTTTTCTTTATGGTAAACATAAGAAAGGAAAGACTCTTAGGTGTGCTATCTGGTACCAAGAAGTACATTCTATGATAGAGCAAAGATGTATACATCGCTATTCTTTCTTGCTAAAACAAGAAAATAAAAATGGCGAAAAAACAGAAAAAGGTCTCCCCTGAAGACCTCAAAAAACGCCTTGCCTTCTTCGAGAAAGCGGCAGCCCAGGGAAAACTCTACGTTGACGCAAGTTTCAACGAGATATCAGAAGAAGAAGTATCTCTTCATGTGAAGGAATACGTATCACAAGTAGATGAGCTCGCCACCTCCAAGTGGCGCAGCAAGATAGCTGCGCTCTGGCAAAAGATCATCTCCGACCCCGACTTCCTCCAGATGCTGATGCCTACTCCCAAGGCTCGCAAGTGTAGAGACTTCAACAAGTATGCAGTGATGCGCATCATGGGCATCCTGATAGCCCACAATGTATATCCAGAGGAGAGCAAGCAGACAGTCTTCTGCAATGCCCTGGAGCGCTCCGAGAAGCCCGACAACAGTTACCGCTCCTATCTGGGGCAAGGCATCGAAGACCGAGAGCTGCGCAAGCGCCTGGTGGAATACATCGAGCAAGTAGGGGAAATCGCCAAATCACCGAATGAAAATGCGCCAAATTACCGAATGAATTTGCGCCAAATCATATAATAAAAATGCGCCAAATCATATAACAAAAATGCGCCAAATCATATAATAGTATAGTCAAAAATCATAAATATAATTAATTTATATGTTGATTTTCAGAAAATTATATTATCTTTGCAACACAAACATTAATACATAAGAATATGGAGAATTACAGAGTAAGAATTGCGGATAGTATTTTGGACGAATATCTGGACGCTCTAGGAGCAGTTTTGATAGAAGGGCCCAAGGCTTGTGGAAAGACCACAACAGCTGAGCAACATGCCAAAAGTATACTCTATATGGATGATCCAGCGCACAAGGAACAATTCCTACAAATGGCTGATAGCAACATTTCCAATCTACTTGAGGGAGAGACACCACACATGATAGATGAATGGCAATTGGCACCCAAATTATGGGATGCCATACGCTTCACTGTGGATCATAGACAAGAAGATGGCCAGTTTATTTTAACTGGTTCTGCCGTTCCCTTCACCAATCATGGTGAGATTAGCCATACTGGAACAGGACGTTTTGCTTGGCTCAAAATGCGCCCCATGTCATTATGGGAATCGGGAGACTCTAATGGAACTATATCATTAAGTAGTCTATTTGAACAAGAAGACAAGCCATTTGGCGCTAAGTGCGAAATGAGCATGGAACGACTTGCATTTCTCACGTGTCGCGGTGGATGGCCAAAATCATTAGACAAAAAGACAGAGAATGCAGCTTTATTGCAAGTTAGAGTATATCTTCAAGCTGTTGTTCGCTCGGATATTTCTCGTGTAGATGATGTAGAAAGAAATCCAGATAGAGCATTACGCTTATTAAAAATCTATGCACGTCATCAAGGAGCATCTGTTAGCATAGCCACTATCGCCAAAGATTTAGAGGCTAATGAGGCCGTAACACCAAGCGTCATAACAGTAGACTCTTATCTCAACGCCCTACGCAAGATTTTCGTGATAGAGGACATGCCGGCATGGAATCCCAACCTGCGCAGCAAGACTGCCATTCGCACCTCAGACACTCGCTATTTCGTAGACCCTTCCATTGCCGTGGCAGCATTGGGCTTAGGTCCCAAGGACCTCATCAACGACCTCAACACCTTCGGCTTGCTCTTCGAGACGATGTGCGTGAGAGACCTCCGAGTATATGCCGATGCCCTGGGCGGCACAGTATATCATTATCGAGACAAGAACGGCTTGGAGTGTGATGCCGTGGTGCATCTGCGCAATGGCTCCTACGGCTTGGTAGAAATCAAGCTTGGCGGAGACAAACTGGTAGCCGAAGGTGCCGCTTCGCTCCTGAAGTTAGCCTCCAAGATAGACACCACCAAGATGAAGGCCCCTTCCTTTATGATGGTGCTCACGGGTGTAGGCGAGTATGCCTACCAGCGCACCGATGGTGTATTCGTAGTGCCAGTGGGCTGCCTGAAAGACTAACGATGCAATATGGTTCTCCGCAAGAAATTCTGGGAGGGCAGGTTTATTACCTGCCCAATTACCCAAATTGTATATTTCAAAAAGGCATTTTTTGCTGCTGGGCAGGTAACAAACCAACCCTCCCAGTTACATTTCTGCTAACTATTGGGCAAACCGTAAAGCCCGAAAAATTCAAATCCAAAGTAAAAAATGGAGATTTTTTAAGCAAATCCAAAGTAAGCATGACGCTTTTTCTGATCAAATCCAAACTTACAATCAGAAAATCAGCCGAAACGAAAAAAATCGTCATATTTTTGCGAAAAATTTCGTTACGAAAAATTTCGTTTATGAAGAATCCATTCAAATTCGAAATGGCCATCATCAGCAGTGGCAACAATCCCGTCCAAGAAAGTGGTGATGCTAGACTGAAAAATGTATCCGAAAAGAGAAAGAGGCCTTTTTGGAGGCAAGAAATACTCCTAATAGATTTTTATTCTATTTATTACCATAAAGAACCTTCTTTCGAAGGACTATATTCTTTTTCTTCATAACGAACTGCTCCATAATCAATCTCTATTCTAACTTTGATTAACTTGTCTAGTTCAAACCAAAGGCATGTTTCTTTTCCAGCAGTTCTAGATTGCATCTATAAGCTATGTATATACCGCCAACAAGGGTAAGTAGGAATAATATCAGTCCTATTCCCTCGCAAAGAGCTCCCTTCCATCCAAACCACCACTGCACAATGACGAAGTAGGCTATTACCACTGGGATACATGCCAGTAAACCTATGGCAGCAGGAAATATGCTTAGACGTGTAGTTTCAATATCGTCTTCCTCGTCAAAAAGAACATTCTCAAATAATTTAAATGAAAGTATCTGATACAGCATAATCAGCACCATTGGCAGAAAACTTGAGTGCATCTTGAGATACCATATAAGTCTTGCCATCATGATTAAAAGCTACATAGAAGCTATTGCTTGTCTTACCACACGACTCAATCTCCAATCCTTTTTCTAGAGAAACATGTTGAAGAGGTTCAGCTAGTTTCCACACGGTGTCAGCCTTGACTGCCACACTACATTTCACGGAATCGCCAAAGAGCGGATCGAGTACAAACTTTTGGGCAGAGATAGACAGGCTGCTCAATAGCGTGATCAACAGAATAAAAATACGATGTTTCATACGTTCTACTTTTTTGATTTTTAGTCACACGAAGTTGACTAGGTTAATACTTAGAATTTGTCTCATGCAAAGTTAGCGTTTTTTTCTTCTCCTCATGTTGCAAATAATAAATATTCTACGCCAAATGGTAAAAACGTATAGTATAAATTGTAAAAAGAGTCATCGCTTGAGGATATATCTTTTAACCTTTTGATAAAATGCATTCTTTTTATCAGAATCCGCACCGCAGTACCTTTGCACCAGCGATTCGAAATTAAGACCCCGCTCTGAAGGAAGCGGAGAACCGCTAGTAGTGAACAATGAACAATAATAGTAATGTAAACGAAGTTCAGGAGGCTAAGAAGATGACTGAGCGCACTGGCAAGAACTGCAAGGTGAAGACGATGGAAATCAAACTCGTGAGAATAGCCAAACGACAGACTTACACCATCGGAGCTCTCTATCTGGACGATGAGCCTTGGCGACTCTGTGACACACTGGAGCCTCGCTGCCGCAACTTCAAGTTCCAAGCTACCGATGGACCTCTGGACCGCAGCCTGAAGGTGCAACTAGCCAAGGAGCGTGGCATCAAGAAGCATGGCAAGGGCACTGCACTGGGCAAAACTGCCATACCAGAGGGCAGATACAAGGTGGTGATGGCAGGCTCGGAGAAGTTTGGCAGGCCATTGCCACTGCTGCTCAATGTGCCGGGATTCTCGGGCATCCGCATCCACATGGGCAATTATCCACAGGACACCGAGGGCTGCATCTTGGTGGGCGTCAATGAGAAACGAGGCATGGTGCTCAACTCCACCCGCTGGCTCATGGTACTCAACGATGAGATCAACATGGCACTGGCTGATGGCAAGCAGGTGTATATCACCATCACCAGCAGCAAGGGATGCATCGACCCGCTCACTGACTAACTGACTAATAATGAATAATTGATAATTAATAATGAATAATTATGGCAAAGCAAATTAACATGAACCTGAACGCCACTCACATTGAGCTTTCAGGCACAGCGTTTCTCGACGACAACAAGTACTTCCTCTTCTCACCCGACTATCCAGTGCCAGGCAAGCTCAGCAGCTTCCGCCGCCATGGCATCATCCAGCAGATGAGCGATGGCACCATCGACTGCGTGATACAGAAGGCAAAGCACAGCAAGAGCGTGAAAATCAAGAAACTGAGACACGGTTCCCTCTCAGCCACCAGCGACCAAGCCATCTTGCTCTATCTCAAGGTGTACAAGAAGGAAGGAGTGGACATAGCCGAGGCTCTGAGACAGGATGCCATCGAGGCTATCGAAAGTTTGTAACTGGGAGGGCAGGTTTATTACCTGCCCAGCAAAGAAGAATATATTTATCATAAAATGCAATTCTGAAAAATAGATGAGTGTATATTTAATCAAGGTGGAGAAGGGCAGAAAAACTGCCCGCTCCATCACCTCGGAAGAGGAGTATAAACGACTGCGCAACAGCAGCTATCAGCTGGCCAACCTGCGACTGGCTCACAGCGGCAATGGCGAGGCCAAGCGAAGACTGGTGCAATTCAACTACTCGGGCTATTACCCCAATGGACTGGTGAAGGGCAACAAACTGCCTAGCCAAGCCTTCGGATTTGACGTGGACGAGCCTGAGGAATTCAATCGCATCGCCCAACTTCTGCTGGGGAAGAGCAAGCAGGCTAACGACCCGAAAGGGGAAAACAAATCACTAGCCGAGGAGCTGGGACTCCTGATGATGGAGCGCTCGGCAAGACAGGGCGGTCACTGCGTATTCCTGCGCCAGAAAGGCAAGACCATCCTGGAGAACCAAATCCGCATAGCCAGCCAGCTGGACTGCGAGATAGACACCAATACCCACGACATCAACCGTGTGTATTTCTCCACCAGTGCCTCGGCAGAAGACCTGCTCTATCTCTCCCCACGCCTCTTCGAAGACCAGTATGGCAGCAGCCCTGGAGCCGACGAGCAGAGCGTGGCGGCTGAAGCCCAAGCCCTGGAAGACCGTGAGCGAATGGGACAAGAGGAACTCCCGCCAGGAGCCCACAGCGCCAACAAGCATTTTAAGTTAGGAGTTAGAAGTCTGGAGTTAGGAGTGAAACCTACGGGAGCTGGCAGCAAGGAGGAAGACCAAACTGGGCTTCAAAAATCGGCGGAATTTGCGAGAGAAAATCCTCCCCAAGCAGCGACCTATCTCGGCATCCCCTACACAGAGATTATCCGCAAGTGGTGGGCTATGTACAACGACGGCAACACCCCTGTGAAATCCAATCGCGACGTATTGACCTTTGAGCTCGCCGTGAACCTGCGCCATATCTGCGGATTCGACCGCCAAGTCCTGGACCAGGTCATCCCTTGCTACGACGGATTTCCCGAGGACCAGAAGCTGAAGTGCATCGACTCTGCACTCGGCGAGCGTCGCACCAGTATGCCCAAGCGTCTGAAAGATGTGCTGAGCAGCCTGCGCAAGGACTACGCCAGCGGCATAGCCACGCCGCCAGCAGGGGCAGAGACGGCAGGCGACATCGTGGACGCACTGGACAATGCCGAGCAGCAAGACGCCCTCTACTATGCCAACCGACTGATGAAGGCAGCCCGCCCATTGGGCATCAACGACAGTCTGGAGGCAGCCGAGCCACGCCTCACCATGCCCGTGCTCACCGCCATCTGTCCAGCCATCGGCATGCTAGCATCGGGTGTCAAGATAGATGTACACGGCAAGTGCAACTCGCTCAACCTCATCGCCTATGTGGCAGGCGACTTTGCCAGCGGCAAGGGCAGCATCGACCCCATCATCACGGCTTGGATCCAAGAGGTGAGACAGCAAGACGGCATCTACCTACAGCAAGAAGCCGTATGGCGAGAAAAGAAGAAGCAAGCCAAGAACGCCAAGAGTCAGCCCGAGGAGCCCAAACTGCCCGTGAGATTCCTGACGCTCAACAACACCGTGGCCAACCTAGCCGACCGACTCGCCAACACGGCAGGCTTGCACGCCTTCTCCTTCACCCCTGAAGCCGACACCGTGGCGCTGAGATGGAAGCAGAGCATCAGCGACTTCAGCGTGATGCTGCGCCAAGCCTATGATGCCAGCCGATATGACAGAGAGGCGAAGAGCGCCGATGCCGTGAGCGTGCATATAGACCATCTGCGCTGGAACGTGACGATGTGTGGCACGCCCGATGCCCTCTATCGAGTGGTGACCAACTACACCGACGGTTTCCAGTCGCGCATCGCCATCGCCCGCACGCCCGACAATACCTATGCGCCACTGGAGGACAATCCGCGCAGCCTGAGCCCTCAGCAGGCAGAAAACATCCGAAAGGTGGCTCATCTGCTGCCCCTGATGCAGGGCGAAATCCATCTGTCCAAGCTAGAGGAGCGAGGCAGGAAGTGGCTGGAGACCATCCGACTGGAAGCCATCAAGAACGATGATACCGTGATGGCAAGACAGCGATTCCGCACCTGCGTCACCGCCCAGAGAATGACGGCATGCCTGATGCTCTGCCAAGTATGTGAGAAGATGATCAAGGAGATGGGACTGGCAGAGGCTGAGAAAATGCTGCGTCAGAAGCCCGACAGCTGGCAGGAATACATGCAGAAGGCGCAGACGCCGAGTATGCTGGACGCCTACACGCTGATAGCCGACTCGCTGATAGACAGTGCCCTCTTCTACTTCCGCACGCGCATAGAGAAGGCGATGTACAAGAGTGGAGACCGAGGCGGCGACCGTATGCGTCAGGGCAAGAACGACAGCATATTTGAACGCTTGGCTGTAGACTTCACCACAGAGCAAGCATATCAGCAAACCATGATAGTAAAGGGAAATGACACCACTCGCAACAGCGTGCGCCAGATGCTGAAGAACTGGCAGAAACAAGGGCTGATAGTGAACACCAGCCTGGGGAACTATAAGAAACTGAGCTTCAAGCCTGTGTCATGAGTGTCATGTGTCATGAGTGTCATCAAGGATTAATCAAACAAAAAAGAAAGATATGGACATCACAATAAGAAGATACAAGAAAGTAAAGGAAGCCATAGCAGGCGTCCTCTTGCTAGAGAATAAGCATATATGTGATACGGCAGAGCATGCCACAACTTGCCTGCCAGTGGGGAAATACAAGATCAAGATGCAGAAAGATGCCAGGCTCCAGCGCATCGTGCCTAAGATATTCCTGCTTAAAGGCAGAAAGCAACAAGGCATCATCAGACCTGGCAATGGCGTATACACACTGAAAGATGGATCTATCATCGTGGGCAAATATCAAGCCGCAGGACTCTGTATCCATTCTTCCAGCATATTCGAACGCCTCGTCTTCTGTCTGCGAAAGACGGAAGAACGAGGCAAGAATATCAACCTCAGCATAGAGGAAATCTAGTTTTTCTGGCTCCTCACGCCCTTGCCCTTGGTGAGATGCAGGGTAACGGGCTTGAGCTTATGACCGCTATGATCGAAGATGATGGCGGGATCCAAGCGGCGGCCGCCGAAGCTGACCTCGAAATGCAGGTGCTCGGTGGTCGCCCTTCCGGTTCTGCCCGTGAGACCGATTACCTCGCCTGCCTTCACCTTCTGCCCCACCTTGACCTTGTTCTTAGACTGATGGCTATAGAGAGTCTCGAAACCATAGGCGTGGCGGATGCGGATGCAGTTGCCATAGCCATAGAAGGGACCGGATGCCACTACCACGCCATCGAAGGCTGCCACAATCTCATCGTTAGGACGGGTCTTGAGGTCCACGCCCGAATGGCGACGCTTGCCTCCGTAAGGGCTGATGACGTGGGCACCAGGCAGTGGATATGCCCATGCCTTCCGCTCCATCTTCTCCAGGTCTAGCTCAAAGGTATTGGTGATGGTGAAAGGATCGCTCACCTCGTCAGGGTTCAGGGTCAATCCCCTGCCCATCTTACTGGCGGTCTTGCCATCTGCCTTGGCAGCCTTGCCCTTAGCCTCAGCGTCACGACCTGCAGAACTGTCCTTGCCACTCACCACGGATATGAGCACACGGGAGCCCGACTTGCGAAACTGCACCGTCTGGCGGCGCAGGCGATGGCTCTTGAGCTCGATGAAAGTCTCAGGATTGAGGCGACCGCCATTCACCATGATGGAGAAATCACAATAGGTAGTGCCATTCTTGGTGCCCACGATGGCGATGGTCTGACCAGCATCTATGTGCTGTCCCACCTTGACCAGGTTCTCGGCATTGTTGGCATAGACCGTCTCCAGTCCGTTGTCGTGACGGATGACGATGACATTGCCCATCGACTCCGTCTTGCGCGAGAGGCGTACATAGCCATCAAACATCGCCTTCACGGCATCGCCCTTGCTCGTCTCGATGCGCATCACGCTATTGCCATTTACCAGGCTAGCCTTGCCCACAGGCAGCGGAAAGGAATATTCCTTGGCACGGAATATCTCAAAGTCAACATTGAATGCTTGACTCTGGGCAAAGAGCCCTGGCGTAGCGATGCTCACCTGCTGTTGTTCGGCGGCGGTGAAGACATTCTTGGCAGGCATGAAACTATTCAGGGATACAAACATGAATCCCGAGATGGCTAGCATGCCCAAACCATGCTTCAGTAGTTGTTTCTTATTCATTATCAGTTTTTTTTAAACGCATAACATCCACCAGCTCCGCTTGATTACAAACGAAGTTGGTGGATGTTATCCTTCATATCTTATTATATCTTATTATATCTTATTATTTTTCCAGTTACAGCAAACCTGCCCTCCCAGCATCTCTAGCTCAGCATGATGGCGGTATAGATGCGGCCGCTCTCGGTGCCCAACTTGCGGGCAGAGAAGTACTCATCGCTATGGGCGAAGGTACAGATGCCACAATCCTGTATGTTCTCCTCAGGCACACCGCAGTGCATGAGAATCTGCTTGTTGCAGAGCGGCAAGTTGATGTGCCACTTCATCGGCTGCACCACATTGCCCTCGGCAGCCAAGCGCTCACGCTCAGCGGCATCGGCAGAGAAGGCTGCATTAGGTCGCTGCTCGGCTATCTCCTTCATCGGGAAGGCAGCCTGCTCAAACTGCTCGTACACCTCATCGCCCACCTCGAAATTTTCGAGCGAAATGCCTGGGCCTATCACAGCCTTCAACTTCTTAGGGGCAGTGTTATAGGAGAACTTCATCTCCTGAATGGTCTTGTGAACGATGCGAGCCAAGGTGCCTCGCCAACCGGCATGGATGGCAGCCACGGCATGGTGCTCCTCATCATAGAGCAGTACCGGAATGCAATCAGCTGTGGAAACGCCCACGCATACCCCCTTTTGGTTGGTCATCACGGCATCCACACCCTCCAATACCATCTTTCGGATATTCTCAGGCATCGTCAAGAACTCGCCAGCCACCTGGCGCACCTCTACGCCATGTACCTGATGGGGCATGATGATATGGTCGGTGCTGATGCCCAACTCTGCGGCGAGCTGCTTGCGGTTCTCTGCCACATGCGCAGGATTATCGCCGCAATACTCATTGATATTGAATTCGCCATAGTTGCCCTGGCTCACTCCGCCCTTGCGGGTGGTGGAGAATGCCTTGACTCCAGCGGCTATGCTATATACTTTGAACATTGAACTTTGAACTTTGAACTTTGAACTTTGAACTTTGAACTTTATGATTAGACTTTTTACTTTGAACTTTGAACTTTATGATTAGACTTTTTACTTTGAACTTGGAACTTTAAACTTGGAACTTTATGATTAGACTTTTTACTTTGAACTTGGAACTTTAAACTTGGAACTTTATGATTACTCTTTGCATTAAGCTTTATGACCCTTTTGGCATATCATAAAGTTCAAAGTTCAAATTTCAAAGTTCAATGTTTAAATCTCAAAGTTCAATGTTTAAATCTCAAAGTTCAAAGTCAAGATTACTCATATTCGAAATCATCGAGGTCGTCTACGTCCTCGATTTCATCCTCGTCGATATACTCCACGATGTCCTCACCCTCGTCAGCCAGCTCTTGCTGGAAGCGAGACATATCCTTGTCACGATGCACGAGGGTGTCTTCGGCAGTAATCTCCTGGAGTTTGTTGCTCTCTGAGTTGAGTTCCTTCCAGAGCACATCCTTCAGTTCCTGGATGCCCTGGCCCGTAACGGATGATATGAACACCACTGGCAGGTCAGTAGGCAGAGTTTCGCGGAGCATCTCGATGAGCTCATCGTCCAGCAGGTCACACTTGGTGATGGCTAGCACACGATGCTTATCGAGCATCTCGGGATTAAAATTCTTCAGCTCGCCCAGGAGCACCTCATATTCCTTCTTGATGTCGTCGGTATCGCCTGGTACCATGAAGAGGAGCAGAGAGTTGCGCTCGATGTGACGGAGGAATCGCAAACCGAGTCCCTTTCCTTCGCTCGCACCCTCGATGATGCCAGGGATATCAGCCATGACAAAACTCTGGTGGTCGCGATAGTCCACGATGCCCAGCGATGGTTCGAGCGTAGTAAATGGATAGTTAGCAATCTTAGGACGAGCACTGGATACGGCGCTGAGCAGCGTGCTCTTGCCGGCATTAGGGAATCCCACCAAGCCCACGTCGGCGAGGAGCTTCAGCTCCATGATGATGGTCATCTCCTGCATAGGTTCGCCTGGCTGGGCATAGCGAGGAGCCTGATTGGTAGAGGTACGGAACTGGAAGTTGCCCAGTCCGCCACGACCGCCCTTGAGCAGCAATACTTCCTGCCCATCATAGGTTACATCGCATACATACTTGCCCGTCTCGGCATTATATACCACGGTGCCACAAGGCACGTCGATATAGATGTCCTTGCCATCGGTGCCATGGCACTTGTCGCGTCCGCCATTACCACCATGCTCGGCAAAGAAGTGGCGCTGATACTTGAGGTGCAGCAAAGTCCAGTAGTTGTGGTTGCCGCGCAGATAGATGCTTCCTCCACGTCCGCCATCGCCGCCGTCAGGACCACCATTAGGTTGGTACTTTACGTGGCGCAGGTGCATGGAGCCTTTACCACCCTTACCAGAGCGGCAGTTGATCTTTACATAGTCTACGAAATTGGATTCAGCCATTGATTATCAATCTATTAATCATTAATAAATCTTCCCCGCAGAGAGGCGGGGAAGATTTAACATATATATATATCTTAGAGGTTGTCGATCACATCGCATACACGAGCGAAGATCTCATCTACAGTGCCGAGACCCTCGATGTAGTGGTGGATGCCTTCCTTCTCATACCAGTCGATGAGCGGAGCAGTCTGAGTGTGGTATACGTTGAGACGCTTCTTGATAGTCTCCTCGTTGTCGTCAGAACGACCACTCTCCTTACCACGGTTGATCAAACGAGCCATCAACTCATCCTCAGGTACAGCGAGCTCGATCATGGCAGCCACCTTGTGACCACGCTCAGCGAGCATCTTCTTCAGAGCCTCAGCCTGTGGAGTGGTACGTGGGAAGCCATCGAAGATAACACCCTTGTGATCCTTGCCGAAGCTATCGTATACACTAGCGAGGATGTCGATCATCAACTCGTCTGGAATCAACTGACCATTGTCGATATAACCCTTAGCAGTCTTACCGAGCTCAGTACCGTTCTTGATTTCATTACGCAGTACATCACCAGTAGAAATGTGACCGAGACCATACTTCTCGATCATCTTGTCGCTCTGTGTGCCCTTACCTGCACCTGGAGCGCCGAAAATTACGATATTTTTCATCTTTCTTTTTTAAAATTTATATATAAAATTTATATGTTGTCAAACAATAGTGAAAATACTTAATTATATTCGTTCATCCACTTCTGCCCCTTTGAGGACAAAAGGAATGCAAATATAATAGAGAAAGTAACTATAAAAGTTACCAAAAATGCAATTACGTTCATATCATTCCCTCCGTTTATTATGATTGTATTTTCTATATTTTCTACGTTTTTGAACCTTTTCCTTATCAGATATCTTATTAAAGAACAAGCCAACAGCAAAAAGTCCACCGCCCAATAAACCGCAAAGTGTATAAAGCAGCCAATGATTATCTCCCAAATCATCTAACAAAGCGGCAGCAAATACTGCCGTCAAGAAGTATTTGGAAACATCCAGACAGTAATCACTTATCTTCTCCCACATGGAACATCCTCCTATTCTTTTAATGAGGGGAATTTTACTCCACGATGGTATAGATGTCTCTCAGGTTGCGGCCTTCCTGGTCATAATCCAAGCCATAGCCCACGATGAAGTCGTTAGGGATCTCCATCACGGCATAGTTAATCTTCAAGTCCACCTTCAGATTGCCTGGCTTCACGAGCAGGGAGCAAATCTCGATAGATGCAGGCTCCTGCTTTTTCAGCTCCTCTATCATGTGCTGCATAGTGAAACCAGAGTCCACGATATCTTCCACGATGACGATGTGGCGGCCCTTGATGTCGCCATTCAAGCCCATGAGTGTCTTCATGCTGCCAGTAGAGGATGTGCCCTCGTAGGAAGCATACTTCACGAATGAGATTTCGCTCGGGACAGTAATCATTCGCATCAAATCGGCTGCGAAGATAAACGAGCCATTCAACACTGCCAAGAACACAGGGGTCTTGCCCTCATAGTCCTGGTTAAGACGGTCGGCTACGACCTTAACTTTCTCTAGGATCTCGGCCTCTGGAATCGATGTTTTGAAGGTCTTATCCTTAATTTTTACTACGCCCATAGTCTATAAATTGAATATTTTCTGCAAAATTACGAAAAAAACACGAAACTTCGTGCTATCATAGCTATTTTTTTAGTACTTTTGCACTTAGAAGAGCCAAAGAGAGAAGGTTTTTCGGAAAAATGGCACTTTTAACTAAAATCAAAGTATGAAGATATTCACTAGTGCTCAGATACATGAGCTTGACAAATATACCATAGAGCATGAGCCTATCTCATCGCTCAACCTGATGGAGAGAGCTGCCAAGGCTCTCACCAGAGCCATTGAGGAAGAATGGCTGAACCATACACCCGTGGTCATCTTTGCCGGTCCGGGCAATAACGGTGGTGACGCACTTGCCGTAGGCAGAATGCTGGCGGAAGACGGATACCAGGTGAGCGTGTACTTATTCAATGTACACAACAAGCTATCAGCCGACTGCGCCGCCAACAAGAAGAGAATCATTGAGGGAAAGAAGGTGAAGAAGTTTGTGGAAATCACGCTCAACTTTGACCCTCCACAGCTCACAGCCGAGACGCTCGTGATAGACGGCCTCTTTGGCAGCGGACTGAACAAGCCGCTGGCTGGCGGATTTGCCGCCATGGTGAAATATATCAACCAAAGCGCTGCCAAGGTGGTGAGCATCGATATCCCTTCAGGACTGATGACCGAGGACAACTCCAACAACATCCACGCCAACATCATCCATGCCGACCTGACGCTCACGCTACAACAGAAGAAGCTATCCATGCTGATGGCAGACAACCAGCAATACCTGGGCAGACTGAGAGTGCTCGACATCCGACTATCGCAAGAGTACATACAGAACGCCAAGTGCAGATGCAGCATACTGGAGGAGCAAGACGTGCGCCAGCTATTGCGCCCACGCAGCGACTTTGCCCACAAGGGCAGCATGGGCAACGCTCTCTTGATAGCCGGCAGCTACGGTATGAGCGGAGCCGCCATCCTAGCCACCAAGGCTTGTCTGAGAGCAGGCGTGGGCAAGGTAACCACGCATACGCCTAAGCGCAACTATGAGATTATGCAAATCAGCGTGCCAGAAGCCGTATTGCAGATGGATGCCGAGGAAACCATATTCAGCGAGCCGGTGGACACGGAGAACTTCAGCGCCATGGGCATAGGTCCGGGACTGGGCACCAACGAGAACACAGCCATCGCCCTGATAGCCCAACTGCGCCGCAGCACCTGCCCTACGGTGATAGATGCCGACGCCATCAACATACTGGGCAGCCACAGAGCCTGGCTACAACAACTGCCCAAGGACATCATACTGACGCCCCACCCCAAGGAGTTTGACCGCCTGGCTGGCAACACCAGCAACACCTGTTGTGAGCGCCTGGCAAAGGCTAGCGAACTGGCTGAGCGCCTGCACGCCTACATCATCCTGAAGGGGCACTACTCAGCCCTGTGCCATCCTAACGGACAGATAGAATTTTGCAGCACGGGCAATAGTGGTATGGCTACAGCTGGCAGCGGCGATGTGCTCACGGGCATCATCACGGCACTGCTGGCTAGAGGCTACAATCAAGCCGACGCCTGCCGACTGGGCATGCATCTACACGGACTGGCTGGCGACATCGCCATCAAAGACTTGGGCAAGGAAAGCCTCATCGCTAGAGACTTGATACAATATCTGCCCAAAGCCTTTCTGAGGCTGGAAGACTAGTAGCCCTCGCTCTCCGAGCGTGGGCATCCTAACAGAGAAGAAGCACAAAAAAGCGGGAACCCTTTCGGATTCCCGCTTATATTTTGTGTTGTCGAAACTCGAAGATTAGTCGAGGTTAGCCAACTTGTTGTCAGAATGAAGAACATCCTTGA
>ERZ1035070.367-NODE-367-length-14765-cov-5.901428_pt1 | contig 14765 bp, 32 predicted proteins | sample MGYA00520603_ERZ1035070 | MGnify/ENA primary metagenome ERZ1035070 (study PRJEB33766, sample SAMN09781695) | gut metagenome | biome: gut microbiome | host: Homo sapiens | place: Madagascar | study: EMG produced TPA metagenomics assembly of the PRJNA485056 data set... | reverse complement strand
AGTCCGACCAGGACGGCAGCTCAATCGTGCCATCTGCCGTCATCTGCTTGTAGTCGTTAATCTTACTATTTAACTCCTTTTCATCCATACCAAACCCTGAAATGATATGTTTGACCGAACTTTTTTGCTCTTTTTTGTTTGCCATAAAAACAACCTCCGTAATATTGTATATATACATATTATCGCAAACAAAAAAAGCACCGTCAACCCCCTGGAAGAAGTGCCAAAACAGGGAGCAAAACGGTGCGCAAAAATAAATCAAAATATTTTTGGGAAAACGCTTGACAAAATAGGGTACCCTATGCTATCATGAAGACACCCGAAAGGGAATACAAACAGAAGGAGGGGCCAAACAATGACGGATAAACAGATGCAGTTTATCGCATGGCTCATCACAACTGCAACAGACAAATGCTCAACCATCGAAGAAGTCCGCCAGATGAACGCAGAAATCCGGAAACACTCCGCCGGACTCACCGCCGAACCAGCGAGCGAGAACGAAGACAAGTAACCGCAAGCAAAACGCCCTTGGGAGTGCCGCAAACACTCTCAAGGGCAACACCCAAAACCAACCAACCAAGTCAATCAAGGGGTATTCTTATTCTACCCCTTGGCTCCCCAAAAGTCAAGGAGGAAAAAATGGAAACTATCACTGCCGCCGCCATCATCCACCAGGCCGCCAAGCTGTACATCGAATATTTCGAGGAGCGCAGCGCCGCCGCCACCATCACAACTGCAGCCAACCTGGAAGGAAAAATGCAGTCCATCATGGACATGGTTCTGGCCCTGGGCCTGAACGTTACTGATGTGATCCTGGAAACACGCCGGATCTACGCAGAGGAGGCGGCAAGATGAAATACTTTACCACCTGCACCACCCTGGAGGCCCTGAAAAAGGAATACCGCCGCCTCTGCATGGTCCACCACCCCGACCGGGGCGGAGATGCCGCCACAATGGCCGCCATCAATAACGAGTATGATGAGGCATTCCACCGCCTCCAGCATCAGCACAGCACCACCGAGGCCAGCGGCTCCACCGAGGCAGAGGCCGAGGAAGTCCCTGAGGAGTTCCGGGCCGTCATCTCCCGGCTGGTAATTCTGGCCGGTATCAATATTGAGATTTGCGGCTCTTGGATTTGGATCACCGGCAACACCTACCCCAACCGGGAAGCCCTGAAGGCCGCCGGGTGCCGCTACAGCAAGAACAAAGTGGCCTGGTACTGGCACCCCGCCGGAGAGCACAGCAGAAGCAGGAAGCAGCTGAGCCTGGACGAGATCCGGCAGCTCCACGGATCCGAGAAGATCAACACCCGGCCCGGTGCGGTTCTGACGGCGTAAAGTCCGCCTTATCGTACACAACCCCTGTTAATATAAATTCAAACGCTGGGCCAACGGCGAGACGGGCAGAAAGGAAATAGGTATGAAAAAGTCTGAAGCAAAAGCCCTCCAGCAGGAGTATCACATGGAGATCCTGCGCCACCCCGTTACCAACGAAGCATGGGCACTGTACCTGGAAACTGCCCAGCCCATCCAGGCACTGGATGATCTGGCTACCCAGGAGCTGACCCCTTGTGCGATGGTTGCTGACTACAGCCTGCAAGAAATCGACAAGATCACCTACAAGCTGGTCTGCCCCACCTCCTGGTTTGATCTCTGGGGCTGGACAGAGTAAACAGAAAAGGAGCGGTGCAACTACACCGCTCCCATCCGCTCGCTGTTTTAGTTATTATTTCAATCCACACCCGTTCCCGGGTGACAACTACAGTTTATCACGGTGAGAGTTGGAAGTCAATAGGAGGTTTTACAAAATGATGCAGGAATATATCAGCAAATACGGGAAGATCGTAAAGCAATGCCCAGGGCTTAACGAGTACTGGTATAAGGGCCAGCTTATCGCACGGGGAAGCTCAATCTCCTCCACAAATCCCGAAGTCCCGCCCACCAAAGAGGATTGGGCCTATTGCGTAACTCTCCGGGAAAGAGCATCCGAAGAATAAACCACATTCCCCGCCCCGGAGGCACGAGGGCAGATAAGGAGGCCGCACAACAATGAGCAACGCCGCCATGAACGCCTGGCAGAAAGAAAACACTGTACAGGTGAAGCTACGTTTTTCACGCAACCAGGACTCCGATGCAATCGCCTTTTTGAAGGCCACCGGAAGCCCGACCCAGACGCTCCGCCGCCTGATCCGGGAGGAGATCACCCGCACCGGCTGGACTCCCCCCGCCGAGGTCCCCCGCCCGGCCTCTCTGAGCCTGGACGGTGGGGAAAGCTATATCACCCCGGAGGAGCTGCAGGGCCACCAGAGCGCCATTGCCGACAACTGGGACACCATCACCGCCGCAATGGATCCGGAAGTTTACGCCGACACCGATGCCAACTTCAGCCCCTGCCCTCTGCCGGAATTTGTGGCCCACTACCTGGAGCGGGCCGGAAAGGATTTGATCTTATGTGTGTAGACTCCCAGTATATCCCGGTGGATGAAACCCAAATGGACCATATAGAGGCCACCGAGGAGGAGGCCGAGGAGTTTTTCAAGGCTCTGGAAAACACCCCGAAGCCCACCATCCCAGTCCAAACGGAATGACGAAAAGCCCGATGCAATTTTTCTTGCACCGGGCTTTCCTTATTTTTTCCGGGCTAAATGCCACAGGCAGAACAGCAGGATTCCCGCCCCGGTAAGCGCCGCAAGCAGGATCCACCAGGGCACATCTCCGCCACGGATAAAGCCCTGGTCTGTTACCTCCATATCCCGGCCAACATACACCATCAGCAGCGACACGCACAACAAACATAGTCCCATCAGCCCATACACCAGCGGTTTCCAGGCGTTCTGGGCGTCTTCTATCATCTTGTTGCGGTCCACGATGCCGCCTTTCAGGGCCTCTATAGACCTCTGCGCCCTTGCCAGCTCTGCCGCCGCCTGGTTGTCCTCTACCCTCAGGCCGATGCACACATCAATGGATAAGCCCAGGGCGGCGCAGAGTTCCGCCACCTGGATAAGGCCGGGGTTTGCCACGCTCCCCGCCAGCAGCTTATTGATGGTGTACACGCTCACCCCGCTTCTTTCCGCCAACTCATTGTTGGTCCACCCCTTTGCCGTCTTTTCCCTCCGCATGGCCTCCACCAGTCTGCCGGTGGACTGCTCCATATCCTGCCGTTTTGCTCCTTCCATTGCCATTTCTCCCCTTTTCTCCTATGTTGGGGCGCATTCTCCCCACCCGCTCATTGCGTCCCCGCCCTGCTTGGGTGTATTCTGCTTATGCAGCCCATTCCGGCGGCAAGCCCGGCCTTTCGGTGGCACTGGGGGCCGGGCCTTTTTACTGTATCTGTCCCGTTTAACGGACTGCACGCCTTGTATTATTAGAACAGTTGTTCGAATATGCCCAGGAGGGGGGAACATAAATCTATACTACCACCAGCGGCCCAGGAATGCAATTGACAATTATCGACAAAAAACGAGGAGGAATCTCATATGTCCGAGCGCGCCCAGCTGATCGCCGCCATCCTGCCCCTCTTGGAGCGTATGCCCATGGACTGGCTCAGAGCTATCCAAATCATGGCCCAGAAATGGGCGGACCTGAAAGAATAACGCAATCCCCGGTGCAGTGATGAGTTGCGCCGGGGATTGCGTTTTACTGTTTGTTGTACTGCTCCAGGAATTTTTGCACCAGTTGCAGGGCCTCGTCAAAGAACTCTTCCGGCATTTCTGCCAGGGACCGGATGATCTTGGCCTTGGTGGTTTCGTCCACCATCAGGTCGCCAAAGATTTCCGCCAGCTCTTCAGGCCGGGACTTGGCCCGGTAAGGGGGGCCGGTGCCGGTGCGCAGCCAGGACTCGTTGACGCGGAAGACGCGGCAGATGTTCATGATCGTCTGGGTGGAGGGAATGTTCTTCCCTGATTCGATGTAGCTAACCGCCGAAGCGCTTACGCCAATCTTCGCTCCAAACTTCTCCAAGGTCAGACCCGCATCTTTCCGCACCTTCTTGATACGTTCGTTCAATCTCTCACCTCCTTGCCATCAGTATAACATTCCACTGTAAAAAAAGCAAGGAATTTTTTGATTAAGTCAAAAAATAGCTTGACATTTAAACTCAGTCATGATATTATTTGATTGCATCAAACAGATGCACCCGTTACCGCTCAAAAAGATACCCACCCGAGGGCGTTTCCCGGGTGGGTACCACAGACACCGATCCCAACCAATGACCAACGTCCCATGTCACTGGGCTAAGCCGGAGGGCAACGCCAACCCCACCGGCTCAGTACCCAATCAGCGTACCGGCATAGGCCAGCGCCCATATGGCGTTCATGTACTCGTCCCAGCTTGGCTTTGCCCCGTCTTTTCCTGGGTGGTTGTACTGGCTGACAATGTTCGCCGCTTCGTGTGGTGTCAGGCCGTACTGCTGTCCAACGAACTCAGAAATTCGTTTCACGGTCAGGCCGTTGGGACTCATTTCCTTCTTCGCCTTGACTTTTTCATCGGCCACCCCGGTATTGTACCCCTCGGAATACCCGGAGAAGTACGCCGCCTCCTTTGCCTCTTCCAGCTCCCGGTCCTGCTTCTGGGACAGCATCCCGGCCCCCAGGATCAGCCCGGCGGCAGCAATCATGGCGATAACGCACCAGATCACCCAGGGTTCCAACTTCTCCCGTGGCTTGGGCGCGGGATTCATGGCAAGGGTTGCGGTTTCGTCCTTGGCGGTGTTCCCGCAGTCCTGTATCACTTGCTTTATACAGTGTGCCAACACAGCACAGGAGACGACCAGTGAGACGGCCCTAGGATAGTTCCCATTCATTGCATCGGTGAGTACGAGCAAGGCCATCAATAAAATGCCTGCAAGGCAATTGTATCTTACACAGTCCCCGCCAAATTCTCCTGTGATTTTAGCGGCGCTTCGATACGCCAGAAAACATGAAACAGGTTGAGCAAAAATCACCGCCCAGCTGACGGCAGTCAGCGAATTGTCCAGATTCCCAAGCATTGCCCAGCAAATTTCTACCAACAGCCCAGAAACAATTGGCCCCAGCAACACCCAGAACCAAAATACCAGCGTTGCCCATAATTTCTTCATTTTCCCCAATCCTTTCAAATTTACCCCCAAAGGAGTTGAATTTAATGCAAACCGCACCCAGCACCGAACCCCCGGTAATTCCGGGATCTTTCAGTATTTCGAAAGAGGAGTACTACCGTCACATCCTTCGGGGCCTCATTTCCTACCACAAGCGCATGGTCCTTGAAAAACTCGTCACCCCGGATGGTTCCTGCTCTGACTCCTGCCCCGTTGCGTCCCACGATCTCTATTTGGATGCCATCACATTCGCCCTCTCCTGTGTGGAAGAGCACATGGCTAAGGATTCTCACCCTCTTGTGTAAGAACCCTGTACGCCTCCTTCCTGCATTCCTCGCATTTCTGGCAATCGTGATAATCATTGTCGCAGCCCATAGCTGCCGTCCTTATCCTATCACCCTGCACCCGTTTCCGCAACAAGAACGTTTGAACGGTAACGGGTCCGCTATATTGAAAGGAGATAATAACCATGAAAACCGAAACCAACCTGGCCCTGCGCTCCCTGGTTGAGAATCATAGGCTCTACTTGCTCAACGAAAGGGACCGCATTATCGACAGAATCAACGGGGAAACAATGTCCGGCGATGAATTCGGAGATGTTACTTTCAGACTCTCTGAAATTTGTCGGGAGATAAGAGAGGCTGACGATGCCCTCACCGCTTTGCGCTCCGAGGAATCCCAGAAGCAGCCCCCCACCCTCTCCGAGGAGACCGTTGAAGCCATCCGCCATCTGCTTGAAATCCGCCTGAACAGCGCCAACGAAATGCTGGGCCAAATCAAATGCATCCTGTCTTTTGCTCCGGTTGGCAAAGAGCGGGACGAGATCATCCTGAAAGCCAACACCAAGGTTAGCGAGGCCACCACGGCCCTGTCCGAGTTCAACGCCGCCTACCCTGCAAAGAAATCCAAGTAACCCCCGGGGGTCCGGCCTGGAGCGTGGGTTTCTGCATCCTCTTCTCCCACAGAAGGGCGGTTCAACTCCGCCCTCCCCCCTCTTTCATACGGCGGTCATGGACTTCCGGGCCGGTTCGATTCCGGCCACCGCCTACCTCCTAAGGGGCCTCTCCCCGTGCCCGATTCCCACGGGAAGAGGTAAGAAAATCTTATCACGAATCGAATCAGAACGCAACAGAAAGGAGCTTAAATATGTCCGAAAAAGAAAAAACTGCCGCACGGGCCATCAAGGAAGCCCTGAAAACCGCCCCGGCTCCCGCAGTGGAGCAGGCCGCAACTTATCTCTCCGGGCTGGCTGATGGGATGCGTCTGGCCGCCAAGGACCAGAAGAAGGAGGAGAAGGGTAATGAGAACTAACATCCCCAACTCCATCAACGTGACCCTGACGGAAACGGTAAAGATTCTGCGGGAGAACGGCTGCTGTATCACCAACGAGAATTTTCCCAAGCTGGTAGATATGGGCGTGTTTCCATTCGTCAAGATGCTCCGTTCTCCCGGCTCTTCCAAGGCCACCTATTGGATCCTCCGCAAAGACCTGATGCAGTGGATCCAGGAGCAGGCCAGGCCCAAGGGCCAGGCCCAACCGAACAGCTGAGAAAGGAGGGACCACTATGAATCAGATGGAATACGCCAAGTGCCGCCAGGCCGCTATCCTCTACCGGAACAAGTGCCGCCAGGTTGCCAAGCTGCAGGAGGCCATGGGCATCTACACCGCCCAGGCCAGGGACTTTGACCGGCAGGATGAGGATGTGTTTTCCCTGGTCCGGGCCAACCGGGCCAGGCTCCAGCAGTCCCGGGCATGAAAAAAGCCCTTCCGGATGCGCCAACATCCAGAAGGGAGGCAGGGAAGGGGAGAAAGGAAAATTTATGATACCTACATTGTATCAGAGAAAGGAAGATTTGTCAAATGCGAATCCCTGATTGCTATGACCCCGTTTCCCAGGCCGAGCGCCGGGAGGCAGAGGCAGACCGCGGGGCCGTCCGCTGTGATGCTTGCGGCCACCTGATCCGCCGGGGTGAGAAGATGTTTACCCTGTCCGTAGGAAAGACGGACCTGTATATCTGCGAGGACTGCAAGGGCGAAATGGTCGCCTCTGTCCAGATCGTTGGGTTCCCCGAAATGGAGGTAATTGCCTGATGGAAAAGACCCATTGGAAAAAGATCGTCTCAGACCCCAACTATATCGGTGAGGCCGATTTCCAGGAGGGAGAAGAGAAGGTCGTGACCATCGATAAGGTGGTCCAGCATGAGACCGTGGTCACCGCAGAGGGAAAGTCCCAGAAGGCTGTGTGCCACTTCAAGGAGCCGGGTATCAAGCCCATGATCCTGAATGTAACCCGGTGCAAGTCCATTGAGAAGGTTGCCAATTCCAAATACTTCGAGGACTGGCCCGGTACCCGCATCATTCTTTACATTGAGAACGGTGTCAAGGCCTTTGGCGAGGTGGTTTCCGCCGTCCGTGTCCGCCCCCGGAAGCCCCAGGAGCGGAAAGCCGAGGCCTGTACCGATTGCGGCGGCCCCATCCTTGCCGCCAATGGCCGCTCTGGTGAGTATATCGCCCAGTACACCCGCAAACAGTTTCGGTGCCCTCTGTGTTACGCCTGTGCCTTAAAGCGTTCTCAGGCCAAGCAGGAGGCCCAGGAGAGCAAGGAGGAAGCAGCAAATGGTACTGACAGCAACTAACTACTATTCCCGGGAGGCCAACATGGCCTATATGTCCGCCTCCCAGCTCAAATCCTTCCGCCGCTGTGAAGCTGCCGCCCTTGCGGAACTCAATGGGGAATACAGTCCCACCCCCACAAAGGCCCTGCTTCTGGGCTCTTTTGTGGATGCCTACTTTTCCGGCGAACTCAATGAGTTTATTGAGTCCCACCCGGAGATCCGCAAGAAAGACGGCACCCTGGCCAAGGACTTTGAAAAGGCCTGGGCGGATGCCGTCCGGCTGGACTCTGATGAGCTGGCCCACGCTCTTCTTGCCGGCCGCCATCAGGTCATCAAAACCGGCACGATTTCCGGAGTGCCCTTCAAGTGTAAGATTGACTCTCTTCTCACCCCCGCCCAGGTCAAGGCCATCTGTTCCCGGTTTCCCGCTGTGAAGCGCCTGGTGCCCTTTGGCGGCGGCATGATCGTAGACCTCAAGTATATGGGTTCCATCCAGTCCGTCTGGAATGAGGAGACCCAGTGCCGTATCAGCTATATCCAGTATTGGGGCTACGATATCCAGGGGGCCATTTACCAGAAGCTGGAGGGCAATGCCGCCCCCTTCGTCCTGGTTGGGGCCACCAAGGAGGCGGAGACCAATATCTTTGCCCACTGGGTGCCGGACGCGGACCTTGACGGGGCTATGGCCGATGTGGAGACTCTGGCCCCCCGGTATCAGGCTATCAAAGAGGGGCTGATCGTCCCAACCCGTTGCGGCAAGTGCCCCTACTGCCGCCGCACCCACCACCTCACCGATATTACATTTGCTCAAATCGACTACGAATGAGAAAGGAATCACTACCATGGAAAAGAGCTTCAAAGTTATGAACATCCGTGTTGACCGTCTTCCGGAGTCCTGCCAGGACTGCCGCTTCGCCGTCAATTCCGAGAATGGCCGGGCGGAGTGCCTCCCCCTCCAGCAGTCCGTCTGCACCTCCTATTGGGCCGACTACCGCCGACACGACTGCCCCCTGTGTATGGCCAAGGAGGGCTGAATATGCTGAATCATATTGTCATCTGCGGCCGTATGGCCGCAGATCCTGAGCCAAAGGTCACCAATTCCGGCCTCACCGTCCTGTCCTTCTCCGTTGCCGTGGAGCGGGACATTCCCAACAAGGATACCGGCACCAGGGAAGTGGACTTCATCGACTGCACCGCATGGCGCAAAACCGCCGAGTTTGTCACCACCTATTTCCAGAAGGGCTCCATGATTATTGTAGATGGTCGCTTGCAGATCCGCTCCTATGAGGACAGCAACGGCCAGAAGCGCCGCCGTGCCGAGATCCTGGTGGATCATGCCTACTTCGGCGGAACCAAACAGCAAGACAAGGAGGCCGCTCCCAAGGAGCCAAGCTATGAGCCTATCGAGCAGGACGACCCGGAGTTCCCGTTTTAAGGGGGTGTAACCGTGGCCCGTTCACAGTTCACCTTTTACGAGAGCTTCTACAAGGCGGTGTCCCGAATCAAGAAAGCCCAGGACCGGGCCGCTGCCTATGATATGATTTGCGCTTATGCGCTTTATCAGACGGAACCCGATTTGGATAAGGCCCCCGACTCTGTAGCCATTGCTTTTGATTTACTTCGACCCGTCCTGGATAAAGCCAAGGAGAAGGCCGAAAACGGTAAAAACGGCGGAAGCAAACCGAAAGCAAACGGCAAGCAAACCGGAAGCAAACCGGAAGCAAACCGGAAGCTAGGAAATATCCCAAGCAAGAAAGAGGGGGAGAAAGAGATAGAGATAGATAATATATCTCCTATCATCGTACCTAACCCTAAGACTACACAAGGGGAGGTAACTTGTACAGCCCCAGCACCCCACGAACCGCCACCTTGTCCACCTCAGGACCTCGGATGTTACACACGCCCTGTTGGAAATGATGGGAAGGAGGCCTATGGTGTCCGGCAGCTGGTGCGGCTCAGACAGAGCGAGTATGACCGCCTGATTTTGGAGTTTGGCGAAATGAACGTTATGACCGCCATCGCCCAGATGGGAAAGTGGCTCATGGAGACACCGGAAGAGGAACACCCTAAGGAGCATTACCCTGCGCTCAGGAAAAAGCTCAGGAAAGAGCCACTGCTGCGGGATAATGGGCCGTAAAGCGAAGAAAGGAAATGCGATATGACAGAAAAAACCAAGACCAACGCCGACCGCATCCGGTAGATGACGGACGAGGAGCTGGCAAAGCTGCTAAATTCAGGAACATTTATCTGCGGGAGGCTTAAAGATGTCTGCGAGGATATGCCAGGGTGCGTGGCTCCGGTCACCGGTGGAGGAGAGCGAGAAATGATCCACCTTGGCGACATTACCAAAATCAACGGTGCCACTGCTCCAATCGTTGACTGCGTGATCGGCGGTAGCCCCTGCCAGGACCTGAGTATTGCCGGGAAAAGAGCCGGCCTTGCCGGGGAACGGTCTGGGCTGTACATGGAGAAAATCAGAATCATCAAGGAGATGAGAGCACATGACAGAGCAAATGGACGGACAGGTGAGTTTATTCGCCCAAGATTCATGGTCTGGGAGAATGTGCCGGGAGCATTCAGCTCCAACCATGGAAAAGATTTTGCCGCAGTCCTCGAAGAAGCGGTCAAAATCGCAGAGCCGAAAGCCCCCCCTGTGCCTGTACCTGAAAAGGGATGGCCAACCAGCGGATGCCTCATGGGAGACGGATGGAGCGTTGCTTGGCGTGTACTCGACGCACAGTTTTGGGGAGTGCCCCAAAGACGGCGTAGAATCGCACTTGTCGCAGATTTTGGAGGCCAATCCGCACCGGAAATACTATTTGTCCGCAAAGGCCTGTCGGGGGATCCTCAACCGGGCAGCGAGACGAGGAAAAGACCTGCCGGAAGCTCTGAAAGCGGCGCTGCTTATGCAGTCAGAATCCGGGGGGGCTGTGACGGAGGCGGAAAGGGAGCGTTAGTACAGACGGAAGTCTCCGGGACTTTGGGTTGCAACAACGACCATACGGTTTTCTGCCTTAATGACCAGGGTGGGAACGTGATGGGCATCAGCCAGGATGTAAGCGGAACCCTGCGGGCGCAGGAACACGGGCATCAACCCCTTGTGACAGTGTTTGACCCGGCGCAAATCACAAGCCCTGTGAATCGTAGCCGCCCGGAGCCTGGGAAACCCTGCCACACACTGACCTCCAGAATGGGGACCGGTGGAGGAAACGTGCCAATCATGTTCCGGCAACAGCGCTTTGGGAGCTACGACCTGGACAACGTAGCCGGGACCTGCCAGGCCAGGGACGGCAAGGACGGAACCACAAACATTGTGTGCGCCGTTGACTGCCGGAATGGAACAGAGAATTCGGATACAAACGGGACGCTGCAAGCAAAATCTACGGGCGGGCAAAGCCTGAACCTGAACAACGTAGTCCGAGAGGCTATAACGGTGCGGCGGCTCACACCTCTGGAGTGCGAGCGCCTACAGGGCTTCCCGGACGGCTGGACGGATATCGGGGGCTGGGCGGACAGCAAGGGGAAGAGACGCAAAACCACCGATTCTGCCCGGTACAAAGCCCTTGGGAATTCCATTGCCCTACCTCCCTGGAAGTGGGTGCTGAAACGGCTGTGTGCCCAGTATGAGCGTGATGCAACTATGGCAAGTCTTTTTGATGGAATAGGCGGTTTCCCGCTTATCTGGGAGCAGCTGAACGGAAAAGGGAGCTGCCTGTGGGCAAGCGAGATTGAAGAGTTCCCAATGGCCGTGACGAGGAAACATTTTGGATGAACATTTTCGTTGCATCACGAAAATGATATAAGCCTGGGGCAACCCGGGCGGGAAGGAAATGATATGAAAACATACACAGATGCGCAGTTGAACGAGATCTTGCGCAACCACAAGCATCGGGTACTGCGGGATTGCGATGGCTGGGAGAGTATGCGAGCCGACCTGTACGGGGCCGACCTGTCCGGGGCCAACCTGTCCAGGGCCAACCTGTCCAGGGCCACCCTGTACGGGGCCAAAAACATTCCGTATATTCCGATGGCGTGCCCAGATTCCGGCGCATTCACGGCCTGGAAAAAGGCCAGGGGAAAAATCGTAAAGCTCCTGGTTCCGGAAAATGCAAAGCGGAGTTCCGCAACAGGAAGAAAATGCCGTTGCGACAAGGCCGTTGTGCTGGCTATCGAAAACATTGATGGCACAGATTCCGGCCTATCCAGTGTTGCGAGCGGTTATGATCCCAAATTTCTGTATACGGTCAATGAGACCGTCACAGTTTCCGATTTCTGCGAGAATCGTTTCTTGGAATGTGCTAGTGGAATCCACTTTTTCATAAATCGGAAGGAGGCGGTGGACTACAATGGATGATTGTAACAAACCTTTTTACAAATCGGTAAAGTGGAAACTAGGCAACTCGTTCGGATGGTGGAGAGTTCCATATTGCCCGCACTGTAAACGGAAACTGGGGTTTATTGTTGGAGAGCAAAAACCAGATGAATGCCCTATGTGTCATAAACAGCTAGATTGGAGGGCTGAACATGGCTAAAGCGGTACTTATTAGCATTCAGCCGCAATGGTGTGAGCGGATCGCCCGGGGAGAAAAGACAGTAGAGATCCGGAAGACACGTCCAAAGATAGAGACTCCTTTTAAGTGCTATGTCTATCGGACAAAGGGCGTTGTCAAACATATTGCCAAAGGCGAATGGTTTGACATGCCTGTTGGTGGAACTGTAATTGGTGAATTCACCTGTGACAGAATAACGCCTCTGTTCAATGTCTGTACCGATAATTGGCATCATCTTGCGGGGGATGTCCATGAATGGCACAAGGAGCTTGTTAAACGAGCTTGTTTGACCGATGCAGAACTGAAGGCATATGCAAAAGGCCAAAACTGTTTTGCCTGGCACATCTCCGACCTAAAAATCTACGATACGCCGAAGGAACTGACAGAATTTCACACTTGGAAAAAATGCAAATCATGCAGCAAAAGCGGGTACGAAAGCACAGCCTGTATCTATGATGAAAATTGCATGGTTCTGGTGGCAATTACTAAAGCACCGCAGAGCTGGTGCTATGTGAGGGATAGGAATGAGTGATTACATAAGCCGGGAGGCGGCGTTGGCGCAATGCAAAAGGCACTATGATTACACAGCTTGGAGCATCGCAGACGGAATCGAAGCGATCCCCGCCGCCGATGTGGAGCCGGTGCGGAGTGGACGGTGGGGCAAAAAGAAAGGCGGTTTTTGGGAGTTCGCGGCTTGTAGCCTCTGCGGCGAGAAAACTCCGACAGTTGGCATCATTCCCAACTTCTGCCCCAACTGCGGCGCAAAAATGAAATTGGAGGACGAAACAAATGACGATTGACCGAGCAATTGAAATCCTTGACCCGGAACACCGGGAGAACTATGACGGCCTGGACGAGGTAAACGAGGCTTGCCGGATGGGCATGGAGGCGTTGGAGAAGACAAGGTGGATTCCGTGCAGCGAGAGACCGCCGAAAAAAAAGGGCTGCTATTTAGTCGCTGTACAGCATTGGTATGACGGAAAACCAGTAACGAGAGAAGCGTTCTGGAATGGAGCCGACTGGCTTTCTTGCGAGAAAAGGATGGAAATTACGCCACGAGTCACCCACTGGATGCCGATGTCTGAACCGCCGGAGGAGGACCGATAAATGGTTTTGTTTAAGATAAACCGCCTGTATGATGAGATCCAGCGAGTGTATAACGAGCATTACAAGGATTGCAAGCACCAGGAAGTCCACGATTTTTACAGAGCGGTAATGAAGCGGATGAAAACCACCTATCAAAATGATTATGTAATCGTCCCTGTAGTCCAGTGCCGGGAATGCACCCACTACAACGGCCACCGGCACTGTGATTACTTCTGCGAGGCAGTGCTGGACGATGACTTTTGTGGCTACGGAGAAAAGAAACGGCCTACCAATTCGGCACCGATGAATCAAGAGGAAAGGTGGTTGAAAACCGTATGAACGAACCCACCTACATGGACTGCTGGCACTTTATCGCCCCGCTGATTCCGGTTACCACCGACTTTGCGCAAGATGTGTACGTAATGACTTTTCATGCCTTAAAAGAAGCGGAGGAAAAGCGGATTGCCGAAAAGCGGAAGGAGAAGCCCACAGATGAAAAAAATTAACGACTACCTCACCACCCCGGACCTGCTGTGTCAGCTGGCGGAAGAGGCCTCTGAGCTGGCCCAGGCGGCCCTAAAGCTCAAGCGGGCTATGGAGGGCACCAACCCCACGCCGATGAGCGTAGAGGAATGCGTGGCGAACATGGACGAGGAGATTGCCGATGTGTCCCTTTTGGTGGCTCTCCTGGGATACAACAAAAGGGAGCATCTGTTGGCCCAGGGCCGTGTTGCGCAGAGGAAGGCAGAGCGCTGGCTGAAACGTCTGGAAGAAGCAGAAGGGGGTGGTACTAATGCCCAGGCCACCCAAAACCTCCCGTGACTGCTTCCTCTGCTGCAAGGACTGTCCGGATAGATACCCGGCCTGCTCCGCCCACTGTGAGCGCTACGCCGCCGGGAAAGTGGAAAAAGAACGCATCGACACCGCCCGATACGAGGCCACCCGATGGAATCGGCGGTATGTTGGCGGACATTACCATCAAACTCGAAAGGAGCATAGAAAATAATGGAGAAAAAGAAATTTCTGCGCCGCAGCTTTGCCCTGGTGCTTGCGGCTTTGATGCTGTTGGCGTTTGTCAGCTTTCTGGCTGGCTGTTCCGAGGCAGGCAGGGTAAATTATAACATCAGCAAACAGGCCAATTACTTTGAGTCGGAGCGCCGTGTGACGGTGTACAATGCCAGAACAGACAAGGTAGTGCTGGAAATCGAGGGCTATATATCCATTTCGAACAACAATAACAACGAGTTGGTTGTCACATGTAAGGTTGGACCGGACCAATACAAGAAGAACTATGTATATCTGAATGCCTACACTCTATACATTGTCGAGGATATCACCGGTACCCACACCGACCCGTACCACTACAAGCTGTATTTGCATAGCCTGGATGCTGTGACAGTGGATGTGAAGCCGTAGGAGGAACCGCAAATGAAAGATATC
>ERZ1035070.348-NODE-348-length-15324-cov-6.496824_pt1 | contig 15324 bp, 12 predicted proteins | sample MGYA00520603_ERZ1035070 | MGnify/ENA primary metagenome ERZ1035070 (study PRJEB33766, sample SAMN09781695) | gut metagenome | biome: gut microbiome | host: Homo sapiens | place: Madagascar | study: EMG produced TPA metagenomics assembly of the PRJNA485056 data set... | reverse complement strand
CTACATGAAGCTATAAAGAAGTTGGTTGCGCAGTTTGGTGAGAGCATCGTGACCGAGGTGAGGTTGGCCAATCTATTGGCTGACCTCAACGGCTATCAGGACTACCCTGCTATGAAAATGGTTCTAAAGGACATTTTGAAAGCAGAATATGGCAAGAAGTTATTTGATGTATATGCCCAAAACTCCCAAAAAGCCATTAGTGAAAGTGCAAACTATACCCAAACTTTTGCAAGCGAATCAAATTATAAAGAAGATTTGATTAGTTATGCATTTGATTGTATATTGTTTGCGCTTGGCTGTATTACAACAATCAATGAACCGATAACCAAGGGTTACGACCCCTATACTAAGGGGAATGGTGACATTTTGGACAACTTGGCAAATCAGCTGGCTTCACTTCAAAAGCAATATCTTGACTTGTTGGACAGATTGGTGACTTTACCACGAAATATTTACAAAGACGCTCCAGGCTATTATAGTACGGATGCCTTAAACAAGCTCTATGCAGTTGAAGCCAAGATTGCAGTAATCGTCAAAGAGACGAACTCTACTGTGAGTTTGGATTGGTGTACAGACAAGCGAAAAGAAAAGCTTGAATATTTCAAAAAGCAAAAAGCAGATGCAGTTGCCAAAGGACTTAGTGAATTGAAAACTCAATACCAAACATTGCTTGCATCACTCATAATTGTACCAAAGAAGTTAGGTATAAAGCGTTCTGGATTTTATGATGATAATGGTGAGAATAAACTGTCTTCTGTTGAAGATGATATAAAACTCAACTATTACAACATGGGTAAAGCCTATGATGATTGGTGTGAAAAAGAGAAGAACAATTATCTTGCAAAATATCATGTTGAGAGCAAAAGTATTACTCTTCAACTATTCGCAAAGATAGGAATACCTGCGGCAGTGGTTCTCGGAGCATCAGGCACAGGCATAAGTTATATGACTTCTGCAAATGCCATAGAACAGTTTGAGCATACTATATCCTTGGGCGAGCAACAAGCAACTGTTGGAGAATACGGTAAGGCATTGCAACTCTTTAGCGATGCAAAGAGCAACTACACCGCATCATTCAGAACAGGTCATTATCAAGATATTGCCGATGAACATATAAGTTCGAGTGTAAATGATGCTACGCAGTTAAGTGTCAAGATGATAGAAGAAGGCAAACTCATGGATGCGAGTACATTGCTTTCATCTTTGCCTCAGAAAGTCATCTCTGAAAACCAACAGTTTTCAGAGCAATACAATTCTGCAAAATCAACTTTGGACAAAGCTATAAATGAAGGATTTGACAATCTCATCTCTGATATATCAAGCAATCATGGGAAATTGAGCGGCACAGCTAAGCAAAAGTTGGTTGAATTGTTGAAGATAAATCCGAATGATTATTGGTTGAACTTCATTAAGAATAAAGAAAAATGAAAAATAAGGCAAAAAAGATAATTCGTAACATTTTGATTGGTGCAGTAGCATCAATCTACAACACTGATGCACAGGCAGCGGACAACCCTGCAAAGCCACTTTTTGAAGGTCTTAATGGAGATGACAAGGAAAGTGCAGTAAGTGCCCTTAAAAATAAAATTATAAGGAATGTCTTACAGATACAGAAAAATGGTGACACAAAATTGATAGCAGGACACCGTTCACACATGTCACACCGCTCTGGTGGTGGCGGTGGTGGCGGTCACTATTCGCATGCTTCTCACTATTCTGGTTATGGTGGTGGAAGTTCGAGGCATAGTAGCCATTCTTCTCATAGTTCAAGTTCATACGGCACAACCTATTCTGCGCCGAAGCCAGCTCCAAAAACGTACAAAACTTACGATTTGGGAGACAGAACGTTGAAATCTGGACTATATGGGAATGATGTCTCTAAACTAACATCTTTGCTCGTATCAAAAAAATACATGAGCAGTTCATGGATTACCATGCAAAATGGTTATCCTGTTTATAATGCACGTGTAATTTCTGCGGTAAAACGTTTTCAAAAAGATGCTGGCAAGGCACAGGATGGAGTTATGACATCATCACTTGCTACAACTCTTGAAAATTGGGATGAAAGTAAGACAACTCTTGTTTTAGGTATAAGAAATCTTGGGTATTATGAGGCCGCAGAATTGGCTGGAAACGATGTTAATGAGTTAATCGCTTTATTGCGTAATGCTGGTTTTCCACCAGATCCTTCAAAACTGAAATACAACGGTAGTAAGGCTGTGTTCACAAAAGATATTGAAACAGCAGTCAAGTTGTTCCAAGCATATAATGGTTTAACTCCAAATGGGACGGTGGATGAAGCGACAATATCAAAATTAAAAGCGGTAGCCAAATAGTCAGAGATATGGAATTAAAGATAGATAGGAATATATATTCTGATGCTTGCATATCAAAAGCGATATATAGTCTCTCAAAAGATTATGCCATTAGTCGCAATCTTGAGGGTAATATAGAAAGACTCAATGTTATACCTCTTGGAGAAAAACAAGAACAATGCGATATTGAAGCACAGGTATTTAACACATTAAACGATTATAAGTTAAGACAAGTAATTGAAGACGAAACGCATGACATAAGAACGATTCTTTACGCCAAAGCGTTTGCAGATTTCGATGATATAGATAGTAATGATGAAGTATAAATTATTGCCCTTTACATTCAGTAGAATATCGTCCAAGGAAGTTTTGGTAAACGAATTGGGTGATATGTTGGCTGTGCCTAATGGTACCGTCCAAGCTGTTGTTGAACATAAAATAGACACCAAGAGCGATTTATACAAGTCATTGGTTGCAAACTTTTTCTTAACAGAGAGAACAATTCCTGCATTGATAGATGTATATGCAGAAAGATTGGCTGAAAAGAAGCGTTTCATGGATGATGGGACTGCTTTGCATATTTTTGTTTTGACATTGCGGTGTAATCAAAACTGTGTTTATTGTCAGGCATCAAGTCAAGACGAGCATTGTGCACACAAGTCTATGTCGTTTGAAACCATGAAGTATTCTGTAGATTTGATGTTCAAGTCACGTTCTCAATGGTTGACCATGGAGTTCCAAGGAGGCGAACCCTCCCTCGAACCGAAGCTATTGCGCTATGGTATAGAACTTGCTGAAAGAAAAAACGAAACAGAGCATAGAAATATGCGCTACGTCCTGTGTACAAACAGCATAAATCTGACAGAAGAAGTTCTTGATATATGCAAAACATACCATGTGCTTATATCTACCTCACTTGATGGACCGTCATGGCTACATAACAAAAACCGAGGCAAACAGGATAGTTATGAAAAAGTCACAAAGGGAATTGCAAAAGCAAGGGCATATCTCGGAGAAGATCAGGTTGCCGCTTTGATGACAACATCTGAACTTGCTTTGGATTATCCTAAGGAAATAGTTGACGAATATGTAAAACTTGGTTTCCATAGCATTTTTCTTCGTGCTCTTAACCCATACGGACTTGCAAGTGAAAATTCTGATTGGGAACTTTACACTGATAGATTTATTGAGTTCTACAAACAGGCTTTTGAGCATATCTTGGAACTCAACAAGCAGGGAATTCTTATGATAGAAGAGTTCGCAGCTATTATTCTTCGTAAGATACTTACTCCTTGGTGCACAGGGTTCGTTGATTTACAGTCACCAGCAGGTATTATAAATTCTGTTTTGGTCTATGATTATGACGGATATTTGTATGCTTCTGATGAATCTCGCATGTTGGCAGAAGAAGGCGACTATACTTTCAGAATTGGCAGTGTAAAGGAGCGTTACGAAGACTTGTTGTATAGCAAAAAAGTTCGTTCTTGGTCAAAGTCTTGGTCTAACGAATTGTTGGCAGGATGTTCTGACTGTGGGGTTCGCGCTTATTGTGGTGCAGATCCTGTGAGAAATCATTCAACACAGGGAGACTTATACGGCTACCGTCCAAAATCATTATTGTGCAAAAAGAACAAGGCGATTATCGAGTATCTCATTTCGCTGCTCATAGACAGAAAAGAAGAGGTTACTCAAATTTTTAAGACATGGATAATATGAAACAACGTGATATAGACATAAAATCTAATGATAATACATTGTTCGTAACAGAGCAATGTAACAATCGTTGTGTCATGTGCTGCCAACCTCCTAAAAGAGTAAACGACATAGATTTGTATTTCGCACAAAATATAGAACGGGTTAAAAATGCTCCTAAAGACCTTCCTGTTATAGGAATAACTGGAGGCGAGCCGACTCTGTTGGGAGACAAATTGATAGACTTGATACTTCTTATCAGAGAAGAGTTACCCAATACGGACATTCATATCCTTTCCAATGGAAGAAATTTCAAGGACATCAACTATGCGAAACATATTGTTGATGCTGGAGGAGACAAACTTATTTTGGGTATTCCGTTTCATTCTGATTACGAAAGTGACCATGACATGATAGCAGGAGCAAAAGGTGCATACAATGAAACAATCTTGGGGATGTACAATATAGCAATGCAAGGGGGTTGTATCGAACTCCGTATTGTTATGAACAGCCTTAACTATAATCGTTTCCTTCCTATGGCTGAATACATCCATAAAAACTTGTCATTTGTTGCATGGACAGCTTTTATGGGAATGGAGAGAACAGGTTTTGCAGACAAACGTAGTGATAAAATTTGGATAGAGCCATGTGAATATATATCACAATTAAGTGATGCTGTTCATTTTTTAGATGACTGGCATCATGAGGTGGCTATCTATAATATTCCATTGTGTTTGTTGCCGAAGGATTTGCATGGCTTTGCCAAGAAAAGTATATCCGATTGGAAAAACTATTATCCAGAACTGTGCGAGGGATGCTCTGCGAAGGATGATTGCTGTGGACTTTTCTCCACTTCAAGTATGGAATATATAGGGTTAAAAAGTATCTAATTATGGAAGAAGTCATAAATACTATACAGCATATAATACAACAATATGGTAAGGATGTTTTATTAGAGAAACGATTCCTTAATATATTCAATGATCTTTATCCAATTCGTATGGATAGAGAAGTTTTCTCATTGCTTAGTGATATTGTAAAAAGGGGGTATTTGAAACAAATCCTAAAGATAAAAAAAAGGAATCTTAAAAAGGAAATGGACTCAATATCCAGTTCCTTGATTAGAGATGGGCATGCAGAAAAGAATGTCCGTCACATATTGTGTGCAATAATAGTTGGCGTTGGAATTGCTACAGAGCAAGATTACTGGGAAACATTAAAAGGTCAAACTTGTCCAAAACAACCAAGTTCTTCAATAGACTTGAACTTTCATATGATTGGATTAAACATTATTCCATATGTATGTTTGTTTTTATTCTTGGCTGTGGCTGTTTCAATTCCATACTTGTATATATGTTCATTGAGTTATTTATGGCCATTTTGGGCAATTACTATTGTTATATCATTTTGTGGTATTGCTACAATTGTATATTATACGTTGATAGAAAAGAAATGGACATCATTTCAAAAAGGGTGTTTTCGTGGGTTGATGATTTGTTTATCCATTCTGCTGATCGTATTCCCTATGTTGACATTTGGTTATAAAGAATGTGGATTATTTTACTATTGGAGTTCTAATTATTCTGGATATCAAACGGACGCATCGTCTCTCACTACGATGTATTCTGCCGTTGCAGGTATGTTATTTCTAAAATCGTGTTTTCTATCAACGGAAGGGTCTTTAAAGAACAAAAAACAAAGTAAAAAATATAAAACCATATTGGGATTTATTTCTGCAATTTTCTGTTATACTATTTGTACATATACGATTATAGCAATGCCATATTATCAGAAAAAGTCGGAATTTGACTCATATAATATAAAAAGCAAAGAACTTAAGCAAAACCGGCAGAATATTAGCAAATCACTGTCGTTTTGTGGAATACAATTAGGCGATGAATTTGGAAGATGTTTGTCGATAGTTCGAGCTAACATGAATGCCATTGAGTTTGAGTCTGGGAACGAAGCTACCGCAGTCATAGATACAACAGACTATTCTCTAATAGTTGATTCCGTTATCACTGCAAAAACTTTTTGGGACAATCAAAATGTGATAGTTAGTCTATACTTTAATAAAGGGATAAATATGGCTATAAAGATTACTGGACTCACACAAAATCCCCTTCCATTATTTATATCAAAATATGGAAGACCAGAATACTTCATTCCTAGGTTAGATTACGATGAGACATTGACAAGCAAAGTGGACAATAATCAATTTCTATACAAAGGATATGATTATACATCATACCGTTACTATTTAGGCGACTACATATGTTTTGATGACTATAGATGGACATTCAAAAATTCAATAATTTCCATAAGGTATTTGGGTGACGATTCTTATAGCTCATATATTTTGTATTTAAACCGAAATTGCGAAAAATTGTATTCTGAGTACAAGCAATATTCTGAGAAATTAGAGCAAGAAAAAAGACGCCAAGATAAGGTTAAAGAAATTCGCAAATATCAACAACAGCAGCGTAAGGCTGCTATTGAGAAAAAGCGCGAAGAAAAAAATCATAGAAAGGCTTTTAACGAAATATAATCGTATGGGAAAATGTAAGTATTGCGGTCTAAGTGCAGGTATTTTCTCACACGCTCACAAGGAGTGTGAAGAAAAGCATAAGCAAGGAATTGCAGAATTACTTGCTTACCTGAATTCGTACTTCACTGGTACGGACAGCATAAGTTGTATACTTTCCAAAATAAAAACGTTGCAAACAGATAACTTCTTGAATCAAGAAGACATTGAAACCTGTTGCAGTCAAGCTATCAAGCATTATGCTGACGTTGTGCGACTTCCTATCACTAAGCAGCATTTACAAATAGTTGATACTTTCCTCAACAATATTGGAGTATCTCGCACTGCGCTCAACAAGACAGGAGCTCTGGATGTCCTTGGCAAACGTTTCTATCAAGGTACGCTTATGAGTTATTTTGCAGAAAATGAACCAATGTCCAAGGTGGAAAAGCGCACACAAATCGTCACAAGACTATTGCCTATATCCAGTGACCAGAAAGAGTCTGCAGGATTGGTGGCTCTTGATAAGGCAGCACATAAATACCTTTCCAATGGTTTAATTACAGACAGCGAGCAAGCTTATCTTGATAATTTCTCAATAACACTGGGTCTTCCAACAAACAACTTGCCAGCAAGTTATAAGGGCTCAGACATTGAAAAGATGCAACAGGCTTCTATTCTCCGAAGGATTCAGAAAGGACAGATGCCCCCACAGAATAGCTTTACCGTTCCTATCATGTTGGCTTCTGGTGAATACATCATTTGGCAATATCCCAATGTCACGATGTATCAAGAAAAGATTACCAAAGAATGGGTTGGGCGGAGTAGCGGTTGGAGTTACAGAGTTTGCAAAGGTGTTTATTACAGAACAGGTGGCTCTAAGGGACACCCAGTAGAACATTCCTCTATGGAGAATGTCGGTATAGGAACATTAGTGCTCACAAACAAGAATATTATTTTCTACTCACCACAGAAATCATCCAAGGTGCCATACAAGAAACTTATCGGTGTTACACCATATTCTGACGGCGTAGAGCTGCAAAAAGATGGTGCCAATGCCAAGCGTCAAGTATTCCAAGGATTCGACAGTTGGTTCATGATGAATTTACTGTCAGTCATAAATATATAAAAGTCAAAATTATGGAAAAAGAACTACATATAATAGCAAGTGTTCCCCAACAGATTCAGAGCTGCAAGGAAACATTTTACGCAAATCGTGGATATGGAACTGTTGAGTTAACTCCTTATGGAGATTATTTACTCAACACCGTTGGTATTACAGATGCTACGGCTCGAAGAACAAACGAATATAAAAGTGCATACAAGAAGGTTTCTGCAAACATGCTTCATGCTTATGAGGCAGAGACACGTGCATACACATCAATTCATAGAAATATGCCTTCTGTAGAGTCTGTCGTAAAGCTCAAAAACGAATTAATGATTCTATCTCCTCAAAAATACAAAAGAGGTCGTTTCGCTTTTAATAAACCTACAAAAGACGAGGTGGAAAAAGATCTTCTTGAAGAGGCGAAAAATATCAATTACGATAAGACAAACACCAGTGTACATGTTGATGAAAAGATTTTCGTAAAGGAACATATCAATGAGATGATTGAGGTTCGTCAACATGCCTGGCAAGAAGCATGTGACTTTTTCAATAAGATAGAAGATGCACGTGAAGAAAGAGAAAATGCAAAATTCTTTGCTGAGTATAAGACCTTGTACAACAACAAGAAAGAATACCTCGAAGGAAAAGAAAGTTCTGTAAAGCAAGAGCTCTTGAACTTGTGTGGAAACATTTCAGTTCCATACAATCTAAGCCTTTCATTTGCATATAGCCAAACAGCACATGTTTTGGAAGTATCTGTGATTGTGGAAGATGGCATTTCAGTTCCTATTTCAAAAGCTACAATTCTGACATCAGGGAAAATTTCCATTAAGAATAAGTTGGTAAGAGAAACTATTACAGAGAAGACCAATAGTGCAGTCAGCTTAACGTATTTCCTTGCTGCTCATTTGTTCAACACCTCTCCTAATGTTCAGTACTTACGTTTTTCACTGTATGAAAGAAACAAGCAGAATCCATTGTTGTGGGTAGAGTTTGAACGAGATAAATTCTCACGTATTAGACCTAAAATGGTGGATGTTATATCCGACATTCTCGGTTATCCAAATGTGTTGGAATTTAAGAATAAAGCGGACGCAATTGAATTGTGTACAATGGACAAAGCTTCGTTTGACAACGAGGTAGCCATAGCTGTTCAACATTCGAATGAAAGCCATCCAGAGTATCAAGCCACGTATATTGACTTAGGCAATAACAACATTGCTATTTCTTTTGATGATGCAAAACTCTTGGGCGGAGTACCAACCCTGGCTAATGAAGTTCGTAAGGCTATATCTTTAGCAAAAGATAGAGGACTGGCTTATGTCACTGTTGACAAAAAAATGAAAAGTACATTGGATGAACTAAAGAAATAATAATGCAAAGTAAGCAAGCAAATTGCGTGTTGTTAGCACTGCTATTGTGGAATCCTTTAATGCTCCTTCTTTTGACAAAGAGTTGGGGCATTACTGCAATAATTACCATGGTTATGATAGCAATATCATTTATGGTGTCAACATCAGAAAGCCTACGTGTAAAAGTGTGGGCTTTCAATTTGTGTGCCTTGTCGAGTATAGCGTTTCATTCAGAATTATTGTTTAGGGAGTTCCTCTCAGACAAGGATATTCCAAATTTATATGAGCTTCATGGTAAATATTATTTCAACAAACCTTTTCTGGATAAAGAATTCAGAACCAATGAGTATGTAAGTAGTTACAAGACAAATTGCCAAGGGTACCGCATAGACAAGTTGTCGAATGCATATGATTCTATCAAGACGTGTGATTGGCTATTCATTGGCGACTCTTTTACCCAAGGTGCGCAAGTCAATTACAAGGATTTATATACAACCCAGCTGTTCAGAAACTTTTCAGACAAGATAATAGTTAATGCAGGTATAAGTGGTGCTGGCCTATATGACGAGCTAAATTATTTTAAGGATAAAGGTAAGAAATTAAGCCCAAAGGTGGTCTTCCTGCAGATTGGAGTGTTCAATGATTTCTTCAATATCAAAGAACGGTCAGCAACTTTTCAAGACTACTTGATGGAGAAGTCGGATTTATACCGATATTTTGCCTTTAATATTGTCTCAACAGATTCACTTCCTTTGGGTAGATGGACAGAGCCGTTCTTCCCATCAAAGAAAGAAAACATTGACTACAACATTCTATTCAAGGAAAAATCTGAAGTCAAGATTGCTGACATGAAAGCATTCAAAACTTGCATCAATGCGTGGAAAAAGGAGGTAGAAAGTATCGGAGCAAAGTTGGTACTATTTCTTATACCATCCAAAGAACAAGTTTCACCTACGCTATTAAAGGAGGTGATGGATAAATATAGTATCACATCTGCACAATTGGATATGACTGCCCCTAATCGTCTTTTTGAAAACGTCTCAAACGAATTGAACTTGGTTCATTATGATTTGACAAAAGGCTTCTGTATATCGGAAGATTTCCCGTTTTTCAATCAAGATGAGCATTTAAGTATAAGTGGGCATACCATAATAGCTACGGAACTCACAAAGCGCTTACAAAACTATTTGAGTGCAACAAATTTACTCAGTGTGAAAAATAGCCATGACAGATATCCTTCATTTCATGGAGATAATCTTCTTTACCAAAGTCAAGATATAGATGGTGGTTACCTTATATGCAACCAATGCTTAGACGGAACCAACCAGCAAATAATAGTGAAGAGCTATGAAGAGCTTGTACATCCCATCATCTCACAAGATGGTAGATATTTGGCATATACAGAAGGTAATCAAGAAAGCAGCGAGACTGATGTGACCATGCGAGATGTTGTCTTGAAAACAGAGCATAGGGTAAATGGAAACAAGCAGTATGCTGCCATTCCCATGTTCAATCATCAAGGAACAATGTTAGCATTGCCAATATGGAACAGGAATAAAGCAAATCCTGCCAATATCGCCATCTATAGTCTTGAAAGGAACTGCATAATAAAGACAATACCATCAAAAGTAGAATGTTGGCGACCGATATTCACAAATGATGACAAAAAAGTCTTATACATTCAAAAAGAGAAGTTTTTCAAAATTAAATCCTTTGACTTGGCAACAGGAGCGATTTCTGAGATACTTTCGTTACCATTTGATATATGGGATATTGCACTATCTCCTTCAGGACGCTACATTGTATTTGCTGGAAATAAAGATGGTAATTGGGACTTGTTCTCCTATTGTTTGAAAACCAAACAGGTAAGACAGTTGACAAAAACAAAAGGGAACGAATGGGATCCTGCATTTGGAAAATCAGATTCTGATTTGTTTTATGCAGGAACATTTGGCTTTAATGATGGTATTTTTTACAAGAAGATAGAGCTATGACAAGAAAGTTTACACTGCTTTTACTAAGTCTTGCGTGTTATGCATATTTCACGCAATGGAATGTTGTGTACTTTCTGCTTTTGGCAATCTTTGTTGTCTGTTCAAACCACATAAATAACGCACCCATCAGAAAGGCTCTTGCATTTGCGACTATCGTCTGCCTCATTGCTGGATTTTTATTTTTCAAGTCTGCCACAATCAGTGGAAATATAATATTAGGGTATTCTGTATTTGCGTTCTGCGGCATATCCTTCATTATAGACCAATACAAAACAAGTCAAAGATATGATGTGATAGACATTCTACTTTATCTGTTTTTCTTCCCAAAGATGCTGGCAGGTCCAATTGTACGTGTTGAGGACTTTACAACACAACTTAACATGAACGCAATGTCTAAGCGACAATTGTATCAAGGTACAAAACTTCTTATTTATGCAAGCTTCCTAAAATTTATTGTTGCGGACTTGGTTTTGAACAAAGACATAACAGGCATAGGCTTTAATTTATTGGCGCAAACAATGATATGGGGCATTCGATTTTATCTTGATTTCTATGCTTATTCTCTAATCGCTGTTGGTCTTGGACTCTTAGTAGGAGTCAGGTTGCCATACAATTTTAACAATCCCTATGGCGCATTGACATTCCGAGATTTGTGGCATCGTTGGAACATTACATTGTCTCAATGGTTAAGCAAATATGTCTATATACCACTTGGGGGAAGTAGATGCTCTGTAGCTAACACATATTTGAACATTGTCTTAACATTTGTTGTTAGTGGTCTTTGGCATGGCATAACCTTACCGTTTGTGTTGTGGGGAATTTGTCATGGCACATTAGTTTGCTTGGAACGAATTTACCTCAAATATTCAGGAAAGGCACCACTGAAATGGTCGTACAGATTATTTGTTGTTTTGACAACAATATTCTTATGGCAACTTTTTCGTCTAACGGATTTGGAGCAAATTGCAGACTTTACTGCCCAACTTTGTTCGTTGGCAGCTATCGACAAAACAACATTGATATACAGTATATCTGCATATTTGTTGTTATACGCAATAGAAAGTCCGATAGTAAAACGGCTGATGCTTGGAAACGAGAACTTGCGAGGCTATGTAATTTGCGAAGTGTCGATTCTGTCCATCATGTTGGCAGTATTAGTGCTATGCCCACTTCATTATACGTTTAATTTCTTCTATCTAAAATTTTAATATGGTTGTATTAGGTATTTCTGCATATTATCATGATTCTGCCGCAGCATTGATTGTTGACGGCAAAGTAACTGCGGCCATATGTGAAGAACGATTGAGCCGTACTAAACATGATAAATCTTTTCCTAAGAGAGCGATTGCTTTTTGTGTCGAATATAGCGGTATCACTTATACAGATATTGACTATGTAGTATTTTATGAGAAGCCATTAAGAAAGTTCGAACGTATCTTAACTACCCATATATTTCATGCGCCCAATGGGTTCAAAACTTTTGTAAAGGCAATGCCGATATGGTTAAAGGAACGCTTGGACATGAAATCAACGATAACGAAATCTTTGAATGAATTGTGCCATCATAGAATCAAATGGGACATACGTTTCGTTGAGCATCATTTGTCGCACGCTGCGATGGCATATTTCACATCGCCATTTGAAAATGCAGCCGTTTTAGTTGTTGATGCTGTGGGTGAAAATGCCACTACATCACTATTCAAAGCCATTGATTGCAAGATTGAATGTATCAAACAACAGAGTTTTCCAAATTCTGTAGGATTGCTTTACTCTGCATTTACTTATTATTTAGGATTCCAAGTGAATTCCGATGAATATAAGGTGATGGGATTGGCTCCCTATGGAGACCTTTGTGCAGAACAAACACAACGGTTTATCAACATCATCAAGACTAAACTCGTAAGCATAGAAGATGATGGAAGCATCATTATAAACCAGAAATATTTCACTTTCATGGTTGGTCTCAGAATGGTAGTTGACCACGTGTGGGCAAATTTATTCGGTATTGCTAAAAGAGAAACTGATGCGCCAATAAAGACTGAGCACATGAATCTTGCCGCAGCTATACAATATGTGACAGAGGAAATCTTCTTGAAATTGGCTGCTCATATAAAAGCTTTGACAAAATGCAACAATATTTGCATATCTGGAGGGGGTGCGCTGAATTGTGCCGCGATGGGTAAAATCAAAGAAAGCGGTTTGTTTTCCGATGTATTCATACCTTTTGCCCCTGGTGATGACGGAGGAGCAATCGGTGCAGCGTTGGCTTTTTATGCCCTTGCGTCTGGTAAGAGGTGTATGCCAAATGTCTCCCCATATCAAGGATGCTGCTTTAGGAATGAAGAGGTGGAAAAGACACTAAAGGATGAAGAACTTGAATTCAGTTTTCTCCAAGGAGATAATTTATACGATAAAATTGCAGTTTCATTGTCCCACGGGAATATAATTGGATGGTTTCAAGGAAGAATGGAATTTGGTCCTCGCGCCTTAGGCAATAGAAGTATTTTGGCAGACCCAAGAGACCCTTCAATGAAAGATCGAGTAAATGCAAAAGTTAAATACAGGGAAGCTTTTAGACCCTTCGCACCTGTAGTAACCCAAGATGATGCATCACGATTTTTTAAAGATTCTAACTCTCCATTTATGATGTCAACCACCCAAGTTAGTATGAATACGGCATTGATTCCGGCAGTTACTCATGTTGACAACACTGCAAGAATTCAAACAGTAACCGAAACATCAAATATACAACTATATAGGTTGCTTAAAGCATTCGAAAAATATTCTGGCATCCCGATATTATTGAACACGAGTTTTAATGTTATGGGAGAACCTATCGTCTGTACACCAATAGATGCTATCAAAACATTCAAGGCATCAGGCATAGACATTTTAGTAATAAATAATTATATCGTAAAGAAATGAGTTTGATAAAAGAAATATTGGCATTTATAATAGCAGAGAGAAAATGGTGGTTAGCCCCATTGGTATTTATCCTCTTGATAGTTTCATTATTAGTGTTATTCGCAGATTCTGCGATGGCTCCATTCATATACTCTCTGTTCTGATGAAAAAAGTATATAAGTACATAACCAAGGTCGCAAGACCTATCAATAAGGGCATCATATGGATAGCCTTGCTATTGACATATCTCGTAATATGTCTATACCATTTTTTACTTCATCAAAAAGCACAGAGATGGGTATATAATGAAAAGAAAGTTTCACTTGAACAAACAAAACATTTATGGTAATCAATAAGTTAAAAAGCGCTTTGCTACTGGCTGTAGTTGTTGCAGCCACATGTAGTTGGAAGCATATCGACATGAACTCGGAGGCGATGTCCAGTCGTTCTCTATGTAGTGCAATTCGTGACAATCAAAAGGACGGATATGAAATACCAAAAATCATAAGGAAAGGAGTTCCTTCACAACTTTTAGAGCGGTTTTCATATAAGACATCCTACAACAAAGAAACACGTACTCCGAACTGGGTAGGATGGGCTTTAACGTCAGAACATACTGATGGTGAATATGCAAGGAAAGGACATTCTTTCATTGAAGATCTTGACGTACCTCTACCAAGAGCCATACCTGCAGACATTCGTGAAAGCGAATGTGGTTATCAGCGTGGGCACATGTGTCCTGCTGGAGACAACAAATGGTCTTACAAAGCTCAAAAAGATGCATTCCTTATGACCAACATTTGCCCACAGAATGGCAATCTCAATCAGCATGATTGGAAATATCTGGAAGAAGCCTGCCGTGAATGGGCGAAAAAATACGACAAGATATATATTGTTGCTGGTCCCATCTTTTATTCAAAGAACTATAAAACTGTGGGTGAACGCAAGGTTGCTGTTCCTGATGCCTTTTTCAAAGTGGTTCTTCGTATTGGAAAAACATCGGGAACAACAAAAGCCATCGGTTTTATCTATGCTAACCAGACTGGTCACCACAAAATGAACTACTATGTACGCTCTGTGGATGAAGTGGAAAAAATTACAGGCATAGATTTCTTTCATCAGCTCGATGACCATATCGAAACTCTAATTGAGAGAGAATGTGGTTTGAATGATTGGTAAGATTACTTAAAAGGACTGAGACATTTGGAGACATAATACTCTTCAACTTTGCGTAGAATCATATTTTATGATGTCTAAATGGTTCAAAAAGGATGGTAGGATTAACACTCTTGCCATCCTTTTTGCATGTAAGGTGGAGATGGCTGCCAGTACTACGACCGGTATTGCCAGTTACACCAACTATGATACCAGGATAAACAGATTCTCCTTTACGAACTATGATAGAAGACAAATGACAATAGCTGACGTGGTAATT
>ERZ1035070.342-NODE-342-length-15435-cov-6.219506_pt1 | contig 15435 bp, 20 predicted proteins | sample MGYA00520603_ERZ1035070 | MGnify/ENA primary metagenome ERZ1035070 (study PRJEB33766, sample SAMN09781695) | gut metagenome | biome: gut microbiome | host: Homo sapiens | place: Madagascar | study: EMG produced TPA metagenomics assembly of the PRJNA485056 data set... | reverse complement strand
AATTATTTATTTCTTGCTGTTTCCCTAATAATTGACATAGTATCGTTCTGTATATTTTTAATATATTGGTCAATCACCTCAAAGTACTTGTATGCGAAAAATTTCAGCATCAGTATGGATACTACTGCCGAAACAATAATAGAGATCACTATGCATAATACTATTTCCATTTTACATCCTCCTTGCACTCAAAAAGAGCAGCTTCAATGCTGCTCTTTCTATGTTATAGATTTCAGAAAGGGACTCCGCATAGGAGCCACTTATCTCTTTATTCCAGTTCCAAATTTTTTGAGAAGAGAATATTTTCTTTTAGTGTTATCCACGGCTCAATTTCCAATTCCACATCATCCATGCAATCACCCAGTACAAAGGAAGATGCCACTTCCAATGTCGTTCCTGGCTTTATTTCCTTACCGCTGTTCTTTGATTCTTCATTTGCGTGCCAGTAAGAAGGTTCTACCTCAACACCATTTTGGAAGCACTTATCGGAGAATGCATAATCAAAAGTCTGATTTTCGTCTGAATTGTTTGTAAAATCATAATATACTACCAGTACCTTCTGACCTACAGAATCCGTCATTACTTCATGCCTTAAATATTTTACCGTCATTCCCTCATACTCAAACTGTGTGACCGGTTCCGGTGTTGGCTCAGGTGTAGGAAGTTCTGTAGGTGTTGGCTCTGCTGTTGGTTCCGGCGTATTTAATTTCTCAACCTCTGCTACCGTTTCCTGTGTAGCAGAAGCAGTCGTTTTATCACTGTTACCACTATTTGCAATAATTACTATTACGATAAACAGTGCAATGCCTACCACCGAGCAAATAAGTCCCGCTATAGCAGTTTCTTTTTTCTTATTTTTTTGACACAATGCAATGATAGCAAAAATCAATCCCAGTACTGCAGGAACAATGCCTATAACTATACATACCGTCACAATACTAATTATTCCCAGTACTAAAGATGCGATTCCAAAACCACTCTGTTTCATAAAGCTCCCCCTTTTTATCTTTGGTTTCTTATTATGAGTCAAAAATATCACATTTTATCAATTTTGTCACCATGTATATGCCGGTTCTCCTGTTCTTCTGTAATATTCATGAGCATATTTTCTTGCACTTTTCCCTATATCGTCAGTAGATATTCCGAACTGCTTATTAAGAATTCCTCTAAGTAATTCATTCTGCTGTCGTAAAATTTCCATCTCCTGCTGGGTGCTATTAACTATTGCGCTGATGATACCGGTAATTTCCTCGGGAGGTGCAACACCAGTCTTTCCGCCTTTTGTGAACATTAATTCAGGATTTCCATTTTCACCAGCCATAAACATACTGAAACTTTTGGGAACATATCCTCCATTTTCAAATTTAGGAATTTTACCTAAATCTATTGATCCAGCCGGAATTATTTCTTTTCCTGTAATATTAACTGCATCCCACGAAAAATTGAGTTTACGGTTTAACCAGTCTGCGAAGTCAGACCATATATTTTTTACCATTGCAACAGCATTATTCCATGCTTTTTCAAATCCGTTCTTAATACCAGGAAAATTCCATTTATCTTCTGTAAATAATTCTTGTACGCTTTTCCACCATTCGGCTCCGCCTACATTTTGCCACCAAGATGAAAATGCAGTCCATTTTTCAGAAAGTGCTTTTTCGATGTTACTTCCTAATGATTCCCATCTTTCCTTTGTGAACCACGGTGCGACTTTATTCTGATACCAATTTTCTACAAGTGGCCCCATGTTCTTTAATGCCGATGCAAGTCCGAATGTATCTGTTATGTCTATTTTACTATTATTAAATAAATCAACCAACTTACTTACTTTATCTGAAGCAGTATCGACAACTCCATTCATGCCAGACATATCAACAACCATACGTCTCCACGCATCAGCTAATGTCGGTATATCTGTATTAATTATGGTATCAAAGAATCCTCCTTCTCCTAACCACGAAAAATTATCATAAAGATCTTTATCATCCTTGAATATCCAACTGCCAATTTCTTTTCCAAAGTTATATCCAACAAATGCAGCTGCAATTCCTCCGATGATTCCTGCGCCTACAGTCATTCCAATCTCTGTAAGCGTTCCAGCTCCCATTATTGTAGCAACATCAGTGGTAAGAATTCCTCCAAAACCACCTAAAGACTTCCATGCCTTAGTAATTGCTACGATAAGACTTGTTCCCATTATAGCTTTTGAAATCTTAGTTGCTACAATTTTTCCTAACTTGGTAAATTTCATCAGTCCAACTGCTGTAATAATGGCTGTTTCAATAGGTGCTGCATCGAAAAGACCAGCTGACAGTTCGAACGCTCCATTGATCCCCTCCCACATAAAACGACCTACAGCCTTAAATACATCTATCCAGTCAATCCCGTCAAGGAATTCTCCGATATTGTGACCAATTTTATACCAATCCACCGCCGCAATTGCATCGGCGAACCAGTTAAAGATTCCGGCCACCAACTTAGAGGTATCCTGTCCGGCGGCAAAAAAGTCACCGGCAAACAAATCCTGGAAAATTTTCTTCACCGGTGCGAAGAATTCCTCGATCTTGTCGGCCAGATCCTGTGCCTTATTCTCCATGTTAGCAAAGGCTTCATCCCATGCTTTCTGATATTCCTCGAAGGATTTGTTGAAAGCATCATCCAACAGCCCGGAATCTAAACCACCGCTGCCGGAAGAGGATCCCGAAGATGTAGTAATCACATCCAGTTCATCAAACTTACGGATACCCTTCTGCAGCTTATTGACTGCTTCCGTGGCCGCTTCGGCTTCATCGGCAATGGATCCGAAATCGAAACTGCTCTCTGCTACGGATGATGTAACTTTGCTAAGATCAATTCCCAGCAGATTTCCCAGCCATGTAGCCAATCTCTGTAAGGCAATCACCATAGCATTGACATATGGTAATACCTTAGATACCATCGGCAAAAACAGATTGCCTATGGTCCGGGACAGGTTTTGGAAGTTGCTCTCAATCAATCGCAACTGGTTTGCAGGCTGGTTGATCGTAGTAGCCAAATCTCCCCAAGCATACTTGGTGCTGTCTAACAGGATGATTGCTCTCAGCAGTGCCTTGTCGTTCTGATTCAGCGCCGTGATATTTGCCTGAATACCAAGTTCATTTAACTTCTGCTGTAAGTTTACATTACGGATATTAACACCGTATTTATCCAGTGTACGGCTCATTCCGGCAAGGCCGGATGCCATATCATTCCAAACCTTGTCAAAATCAAGGTTCTTTACGGATGCGAGGTCTCCACCGATCTCTGTAAGAGCCTGCGACAGCTTCAATGATGTCTCTGCGGTAACTCCCATAGAGGATGCCATCTGACCGAAGGTGGCCTGATAGTTCATCAGCTTCTCGGGATCAATACCAAGACTGGGCTGCCCCGTTGCCTGTAAGGTTCCATCGTCTTTCACAGAGAACCCTGTCATTTTAGAGGTAAGCTGTTTTGCACGGTCACTGAACGACTTATAATAGGCTTCCGCTGATTCTGCTCCTGCGTCTTCCCACTGGGAGACTGCACTCTCTGCAACCTGTCCAAAGGCAGCATCGAAATAGTTCAGAGTCTCCACATAGTCCATAGAGGTCTCAATGGACTTCCAGAGTTTATCCGCTCCACGCTTTACCCAGAAGAAATTTGCGTATAGTGATCCGAATACAGATGCCAGGCCTTTGCTGCTCTTAGATGCCCTCTGTGCGCTCGCAGAATAGCCATTAAGGCTGCTTGTCATGCTCCGGGTAGTACTTCCTACCTTGCTGCCCTGATTCGCCAATCCCGCCAGTGCAGTAGTCATATTGATCAGATTACTGCTAACCGTAGGAGCCTTAGACAGAGTATTCATCATGCTGTTTAATGCCGTTGCCAGCTTCGGCATATTGTTGATAGCTGTGATAACGCTCTTATTTCCCAGCTTAGATATACCCTTTGCAAGATTTCCTACTGCTTCCGCACTATTTGCGACCGCTTCATAGCCCATAATGGAATCAGCAAGACCATTCATTGCATTTGCTGTCCGACTAAGTCCTGAGGTGTCTAACGATGTTAATTCTGCAATACCTTTTGCCAGCCTGTTAAAATCTGTTTTTCTTATATCAGCAGATTTCAGCCCCTGCATGGCAGAACTAATATCAGAAATTCCCTTTGAAAAACCAAGGAAACTATTTCCATCGATGCTTCCAAGGGATCCAGCCAATCGCTCCAAGTTTCCAACCAGTTTATCTAAGGAATTATTCGCTTTTGTGGCCTGTGCCTCAACCTCTATTTCTAAGCGGTCAATTTCTGCTCCCACGAACTCACCAACTTTCTAATTGTTATAAGTCAGCGACTATCATCCATTCAATAGCCGGTAATTTTCAGTACAAAAAAAGAAGCGGAAAAACCGCTCCTTCTGATTTCTATATATTATTTGCCAAGTATCCGAGATATCAGGCTCATTTTGTATCCTTCATCCTTTGGATATAACCCTAAGGCAAGAATCTCTTCCTCCGAATAATCATGCACTACTGATTTCTTTCTCTTTGGTTTCATCTGCCGTATTGTAGCAGATATGTTTTTTATATTTTCTTCATTCAGTTCCGTGCTTTTAAAACACTTCGGGCAGAGAAGCAATTCATCACTACCCATATCGTATCCACAGTATCTGCATACCATAGGCATTACCTCCACACCCTCATCTTATCACAGGTTGCAGAAATAGTAAATGCCATAAAAAGCGGCAATGCTATGACACATCGCCGCCCTGCTGTTCCGTCTTTTTTTTATGTGTTCTCCGCCAGTTAATTCTTCTTGCTTCTTCCTGTGCAAAGAACTTATCTACTTCTAACATTTTTTCCTCTTCCGTAAGAGGTCTGCTCTGCAATGTTCCATCTTGCAGATTTGGTTTCTCGATATACTTCGATACCGCTTTGGTGCCTGCCAGACAATGCTCTACCGCCGTCATAACAGCAGACAAACCATAGGTGCCGAAGTATTCCCACACTGCCCTGTCCTGCATCTTCCGGCGCATTTCATAGCCATTCAAGCAATACCCCAACTCTGTCGGGGTCATATGCTTAAATTCCTCCAAAGAGATTCCTATGGCGTATGCCAATGGGAAGTGATCCTCCCAGATTATTTTGTGGAAGTTGACTTCTTCCGGTGATCCTGCGGAGTCTTGGGCTGCTTCGAAATCTTCTCTTCCGCATTCTGACTCATTTCCTCCAGCATCTCCGTCAGACCGGACAGCTTGAAAAAACCGTCCTCCTCCATCCATACCTTGATCTGCTTGTACAATCCAGCATAGGACAGTTCATTCTCTTCCATATAGGTGCGCATCATTGATCTTGCATCTTCAAAGGAAGCAGTATTCTTTTCCAGCAAACCTGCGTAGAACGCAATACTGCAGATCTGCGGGATCTCTGCAACCATCTCTGCTGTACCATCCAGCACCGCTTCTGCCCTGTTTTCACTATTATTTTTCAAAATATAGGATCCAGACACTACGCTGAACATTCTCTGCACCAGTTCCTTGCACTCTGCCGCAGCGTAAGTAAATACCATGTTTAATTCAGTTCCGTTTACAGTAATAGTTCTCATATTCCTTCCCTTTCTCCCTGTTTATAGGGGAAGGGGCAGTCCTAAGACCGCCCCGTTTCCTTGCTTACTAATTTTTATCAGCCGCCGGCTCCAGGCGTAGTAGGCTCCACTGCGGTGATACAATCCGGTAAATCTATCAGAGTATTGTTAATCGTATACTGCAACACATTTCCTACTGCATACTCAGGTGCGGGCAGTGATCCGGGCTCAACAATGTACACATTCATCTTAGTTTTCTTAGGATGATATGCGCAGAACCACATACACTGTGTAGCTGTTCTTCCTTCGTAAGCATCCAGCATCTCTTCCCACTGTTTATCGAAAGTATCCGTGTTATTGAATACAGTAGGCAACTCACCACCGGTGTCCTCGTGACCTCCGGTATACTTTTTTCTCTTGGACTTCAACGGAGTTGCATCCAGTTTATCTTTGGTTACCTCTACGCCACCAATGCTGATGCACTCTTCAATTTCCTTCCATGATGTAGGTGGTGTGGTTAAAGTACCAATACCCCAGCCAAATACCACCCCAATGGTTGATAAAGCCTGTTCTGCCATCTTTTCCTCACTTTCTACCGCTATCTTTCTGCGGTCAGCAATTACCTGTCCGGTAACCGGTATAAAAATAAGAGCCTTTCGACTCCATGTTGCGTTGATTTAACCCCCTCGATTTCGATGGGTTTAATTAAATTGCTGCAGTGTATCTCCACTGCCAAATATCCGTTGGTATCTTCCGACCCATCGGGAAATATTCGGGTCTGATGCATTGGCAACCGGCATAGGTCCGCCACAGCACTGGAAACCATAGGACAGCATGATCTTCTTTGCCGCCTGGCTCATTGCATTGCAGATCCCGTCTGCGGTGGATCCAGTGGCATAGGCAGTAATGACGATCAATGGACGCTGGCTTCCTTCATTTCCCCGCAGATCATAATTGCCGCCGGAATTATCACCCAGAGATACATCCAAATACGGGAACTGCGTGTTCTTCGGCGTGACATAACGGCCTACTGTACACTTCGGATATGCTTTTTTCATCTTGGTACTGAATACCGTGTAAAATTCATTCCAGTCAAATCCGGCCATCTAACGACCTCCTATTTGGATCTCGGCGGCTGTGATTATTGTTTCTGTGTTAGAACTTTTAACATCCGAACAGTTTTCTTCGTCTGAAACCCTAACAGTCATGCCGTTTTTACTGAACATAATTTCACTCACGTTTCAAACACCTCCCTCGCAATCTCCACAACCTTATCTCTCAGTTCCTTTCCGGCGTTGTACATAGGCATCTTCGGTGAAACACCGGTTGCATAGTGCCATTTCCCTTCCAGATCCATATACCACCATCCCGGCTCATTTCCATGAGTTCCGTATGTTCCGGTTCCTACGCCCGGAATGTTTGCCGGATTTTGCGCCGGAAGTCCCGCACCGAATTCAAGCATAAGCGCCGGAGAGATCTCTTTGGACTGCACGCCGTCCTGATTCTGCCACTTGCTCACAATCTTCTGTGAATCTTCCATATAAAAAATTGCTTTGCATCCGGCTTTCTCCGGGGAGATTTCAGAGGACAGCCGAATGTACTTTCCGAAACCGCTACTGCCGATATGGGCCTGCGCAATGGTTATTCCTTCGGCAGATAACCTCCGGCACAATTCCTCGTATTTTCCGGTAAGACTATTCTGGTATTCCTTAATCTCCTTGATAGCATTCTGAATCTCTTTTACGGACAGTCCGAACGATATCTTCTTACTCACTCTTCTTGTCCTCCACGATGCATCCGTTCAATACCTCCATAACCTCGCTGATATTTCCGCATGCCGTAATTATGGTAGTAGCTTCTGCTGTCATCGTTGTCTTTGAAGCAGAACATCCTTCCAGCAATCCCAACTCCGAATACACCTTAAAAATCTTCGGAGACTGAATAGTGAACCAGTCCACCATCTCCTCATTCTTCGCCCATGCACCGCCATACTGATTTGAGGAATCAGATAATCCACTCTCATTCAAGAATGCGTGCATAATTTCGTGTCTTAAGGTTCTCTTTCGATATACCTCTTGCTCTTTTTCGTCCATGCCAGAGAAATACTTTTCCTCTGACATATCCGCAATCACAATCAGCTTGCTTTCTTCTCCACAATATCCAGCCAGTTTATTTTTCTCCAAATAACTGTCCTCTGACACTTTGTGAGTTTCAATCGTGTATTCAGTTCCAAGGATATTGATTTTTCTGTTTTCCATATCATCCCTCCGGTAATTCCTTAATCGCAATCACAATCCCATTCAGGCTTTTCGCTGGTGGTGCGGCAACCTCATAGTTGGCGCTATCGCCATTCACAGAACCGTCCTCGTTGTACTGTGGCTCACAGCCAATCCATAGCCGTGTCAACTTGGTAATCGGGCAAGTCATATCGCAAGTAGATATTGTCCGGGAATAGTCAACGCTACTTCCGAACACATCAGCCTGCACATCGCCCTTACCTGCGGAAATGTTGGCATAAAAAACGACAGGCTTGTTATAGCCTGCCATTGTGCCGATTGGAATAGGAATCATTTTCCCGTCAATCTCGATGTATTTAATATTTCCATCCTCGTCCGTTTCATAGACGGGGATTTCATCACTGTATGTTGCATAGTACAGCTTTTGCTTATTCTTTTTTAATGAACGCATATCTTGTTGATTTTCCTTATATTTTGTAGTATTGTGTATGTGAAAGCGTGAATATTGTTAAGAAAGAGGTGCATATCCTAATGACTACTTTCAATCTAGGAAACCTAGGAAATCTAGGAATACGTAGTACTTTATCACGGATTTAGAAACGGTATTTCCCATTTACCGTATAATCTTGCATCTGCTTCCCATGAGAATGCTTGCTCGCTTGGGGTTATAGGTACGAAATTGCTAGTTGCCCCAAGAATATAACTAAAAGGAGCAAGATTATGAAGAAATTTAGTTTCAAATGGGAAAATTTCTTACAACTTGTCCTTTTGTTCGTTGGTACATACGGTGAACGCATATTTGTTGCACTCCACGCTTTCATCAGCAACATGAAACCTGAATCATTCAGTTTCGTATGCTTAACTGTTGTATTCATCGCGCTAGTTAAATTAACGCAAAAGGACTAAAGACAAGGCAGCTTGGCGGGTCTGATCAACCCGCCATTGTTGTATTTTGGCGCACTTCCCTCCACTACTCTATAGTGCGCCGCCTGCGGCTTTCGCCACGCACAATCTTCTTTACCGCTTACTCGCGGCTGAGAGATTCCGGATCACCTTAACCTTTCTTTTTATACACAGTTTGCAAATCCAACAACTCCCTTGTAAGCCATAAGGTACTCGCTAAAGGTTCTTGAAATCCCATTTTCCGAATGGCTCAATTGATTTTCTGCACCGTTCTTGGAATCAATCTCAATCGCCGCCATAGCGATCTTGGCTTTATTCTTCTCCAGGTCCGCAAGAATCTTATCTTCATCCCACGTCCCCGGATAATTTCTTAGTTCCTTAAATGCTTCGATGGCAAGATTGATAACCAGATCTGAAACCGCGATCTGTTCATCATATTCAGTTATCATCTTTTTGATTTCTTCTACAAAATCAGCCATCCTGCCACCTCATTTCACTTACAGACCAAGTTTTTCAAGGATCTGCTCTTTCAGCGCTTTCCCGGTAGATTCCTCTGTCACTTCTATACCCAGGTTTTTTGCCAATTTCTTCAGATCGGCAGCACTCATTCTAGTGATCTCTGACCTGGAATACTTTCTCTGATTCTCTTCTTTGTTCTCTGTTTCCACAGGATTGTCAGCCGGCACAGGATCAGTATTAGGAATCTCCGCAGAAAGCGGAGCAGCCGAACTGTTTTCCACTTTCTGATAACCGCAAGATTCAAAAATCCTTCCCATGCTCTCATTGACAATCATGGTTACGCCATCTTTTTCATAACAAACCATGACCGATCACCTCATCCTAAGATACTGTCACAGCCTGAGTGGTTTCCACAGTCACGCCATTCTCAGTATATGTAACAGTCACATTCCCGGTTGTGTTGATAATCTCAGGGCCATATCCAATGAGCTTGGTCACATCTCTGGTAGTGCTGTCATCATAAGTGGCAGTTACTACCATACCAGTGATATCAAACTTCTCACCTGCAGAATAGGTGGTCTTATCCGGTGCCTTGGTAATTGCAATGCTGCTTACCTTGGCAGTCGCATGAACACCGATTGCATCCAGCTTCCGAGATAAGCAGAAAGCATCATAACGAACACGGCCTTCTACCAGCCAGCCGGAGATGCCGGGTGCATCCGTATGGATCTTGTACTCAGTCAGTTTGATAGGTCCTACGCATACAATGGGATTTGTTATAATGAAATCCACATTTGCAGGAAAATAAGATGCAGGAGCCTTAATAATAGGCACGCCGTCAACCTCACCTACAACACCACGAATAGCAATCTGGGTTGCCATATCACCCTTCTTGGTAAATGCATCATCCAGCTTGATGCACTTGTAGTAAGAGGACCGGCAAATGCAGACACGACCTGCGGTAGGCACCTTTGCATCATCCAACTTCTCCTGCACAGACAGGAAACTTTCATATGCATTGGTCTTGGTAGTTGCGCCGACGATAATATTTTCTTTCTTTGCAGATGCTGCGATCTTATGGATTCTGTAGATATCCACCTCCGGAATTACCACTTCATCGATCTGGCGAGCCAGTGCCTTACCTGCTTCCATAGTCATCTGAGTGTCATCATAAGACTTGCGGTCGATGGTGAAGGTGAAGGATCTGTCCTGAGACAAGGTCATTTCCTGCTCATTATTCCCCAGCTCATCAGGATCACCATAACGGTTAGAACCGGAAGTCTTGTAATCATTCATTCCAACGGTAGGAATGGAGTATACCTTAACGGTCTCCACACCGATAAAATCATATTCCTGGTTTACCAACGCACCAGTCAGAGATCCCAGTGTAAAGCGCTCATCTACCTTTTGACTGTACTTACTTGCATAATTTACTGTTGCCATAATATTTTACCTCATTCTTTCTTAAAAATTATGAATTGAACCCCTTTAAGAACGGATCCTCGTTGTCTCCACCGCCGGCACCGGAATTTACAGTAGGTCTGTTTTTAAGCCATTCGGCTTCTTTCTTTTTAATCAGTGCCTGCTGTACCTCGGACTGGATCTTAAAAAGAGTATCTGTGTCTCCGTCATACTGGGCTTCTGCTGCCTCTGTCGCCTTGTCCTGCGGGTATCCAAGTCCCAAGAAATTCTTTTCCAGCTTAGTTACCGTATTCTCCTTCAGAAGCTGGTTGAACTTTGCATCTCTTTCAGCCTCTCGCTCAGCCTTTTCCTGATCTCGTTTCTGCGCATCTGTCAGAGTTGCGTTATACTTCTTTTTCCAGTTGGCCGCATCACTGGCCGCCTGTTCCTGCTGCTTTTTCAGCTTGGCATTTTCGATGCGCATCTGCTGCAGCTGCTCCTCCACAGAAAGTTCCACTTCCTGCTCCTTCCCGGCTGTGTCCTCTGCCACAGTGTTATCCAGCGCACTGTCAGAACCTGGTCCTTGGATCTGCTCATTTTCTAACTTAGCTGTTTCATTTTCTTTCATCTCGATACCTCTACTTTCTGCGATTGATTACCCTCGTTTCCCTACGAGCTTTTTGTTTCTGCGATTACCGTTTTCCCTAACGTTTGCGAAATTTGAAATACGCTTTCCCTAGCGCATATAAAAAGCACCTATCTTTCGATAAGTGCCAATTTACAGATCTTTGATTGGACTGTTTGTTACCTGATCACTGGAATCTTGCATAATACGCTTTGCATCAGGATTTGGATCTTGGTCATCTTTATTTTTTGTACTTTTCCCGGCTTTTTTACTTTCAAGCAATGTTCTCTGATATTCCAGCATCATAGGCACTGAATCTTCTACTGCTTCTGCTAAATTGGGGAAGAAATCTATTGCCTCCATTGCAATTCTGGGATGGACCATATTCTGAACCATCGTTGCCAGTGAATTGATTTTCGTGGACATATCGAACGTCTTCTGGCGGATAGGTCTCACATCAATATCACTGTTTTTCAATTTCAACAGCGGACTGTCCTGCGGAACATCCGGTGATTTTTTTATTGCAATCAGTACAAGGTCATTACGACGCTTGTACGCTGATTTTATAATCTGAGCCTGTTTACACGCTACCGCTTCTGTTGCTGTCCAGCCAGAAGAAAGACTTGTTGCTCCGGTCGTAGAACCGCCGCTCTGCTCTGTCTGCTTCGGTGTGAATGTTCTTTCCAAAATACCGTCATGCTTTGCCTGGATATTGGCAAGGACACCAGTATAGTCGTAATCAAGAACAAGTCCTTTGATGTTCGGCTGTTTACCGCTTCCGTTGGTCTTAGTCAAAATCCATTGTCCGGCCTGCGGTCCCTTCGGATTTCCTTCTTCATCAGAGTCTAATTCAATGTCATTTCCCCACCAGTTCGCCTGCGTCGTCTGCGACACATCATTGCAAAGATCAGATTCCAGAATATTCAGAGCATTTAACTCATCTATCTGCCTTTCAAAAACACCAGTGCGGTCAATGGCTCTTTCAAACTCGATGATATGAACCTTACCAAAAGGATTCTTTGTTATATCATATTCTCCATTGCCGAGTTCTTTCCCTTTTTCATTCTTGGTTCCGTCGATAATTTCCACCATATCACGGATTACAAATTCCTCATCATCTGTGATGCATGTAAATATTCTCGATCCGTTTTCTTCTTCTGAATAGGACACCCCCATCATAGGACGCTCATAAGCATCGGATGAGTAAATAACAAATGAATACAAAGGATTCAATGTTACGAGATCAAATACCGCTTCGCCATCGCTGGGATTTCTTTTAATATCAATGAGTTGGCAGCATATACCACAAACTTCCAGATAGTATGCAAGAAGCTGATCCTTGGATTCCATATTCTCGGCATCGTACATCTCATTAAACAGTGTAATGGCAGAATCATTATCTTCCGGCCTGCTGCCTTTGGGATGTTTATCCGATTTCTGAACAAATGCCATATGGTTGCCCCAGAAATATCCCAGCCAAAATTCTGTGATCTGATGTGACAGATTCGAAATGGACTTGATATCAACATCTGTTCGAACCTTCTTATCACGCACCAGTGGCTGATCACCCTTTTCAAAGTTGATGAGATAGCGGATCTGCGTACGATTCTGCTCATGTTTTATCATGGCTTTCGTGAGCACATCGATAACGTTGTCCTTTGTGATTTCCTTCACATCCGTATATATTTTTATGCGGCCACGATATTGAACCTCACGTTCCTTCTCACTCACACTCTCACCACCTAACACAAAAGCCACCGCCGGATCTCTCCAACGATGGCTTATTTGCTTTCTCGCTTATTGTAACTATAACAAATAATTTCGGGACATATAGGACAACCTTATTTTTCCATGAAGCGATAAAACATCTTTTTGACACTATCTTCTGTATTACCGCCACCGATACGATCTGCGACTTTATTCCATGACAGGTTTTCAATAAACCGAAGAGTAATGATCCGTCTTATCCGGCTATCCTCAACACCAGCAATAAATTCTTCTACCTGATTCAAAGTCTCAGTCAATTCCAGCTCCAGGTTTACAAGCGTAGCTTTTCTCACATACAGCAGGCTCTTTTTCCTTCTGTACTCGGGATATGGAAATCCCTCAATCTTAAAATGCTGGATTCCGCCACTTCCGCCGCTTACAGTATCTATAACATTGCCCTCTTCCTCGATTTTTGCAATTTTCTTTTCAGTGCTTTCAATCCTATTGCGTACCTCTTTTACTTCCTCCTGCAAGTCACTATATTGGGTTAAAATTTCCTTTGAAATCATCAAACTACCTCCGCATATTCCCACTTATACCCTTGATAACTTTCCCTTTGACCAATGCAACATCTATAAACCGAAGCTCTCTGATATCCGGTTTCTCTTTGCATCTGCTTGAAGCCTTGCCACACTTTTATCAGATTTCCATCCATGTCAAGCTGTTTGAACGCTCTTCTCTGTTTTTTCGCACCACGCTCAATTTCATCACCATGATTCACATTTTCCCTATGGGTACACCATTCCAGATTAGCAGCCGAATTGTTAAGTTTATTCTGATCAATGTGGTTCACCTCAACCATTCCGTCCGGGTTGTCAATAAAGGCTTCCGCAACGATCCTATGTACGAGAAATGTCCTTGTTTTGCCGGAATCATGTAACCCAACAGTCAAATATCCGCTATTGTTCACAGTCCGTATCGTAAGCACTTTCCCGTAAAACGTTCTTTTTCTTCCGTCTTTAAAAACGGTCAATCTGTCAGTGGATTTGATTCGTCCCAAATTGCTGACTTCATAATATTTTTCATATCCACGCACCGGTTTCCAAACTTCCATAAACTTTCTCCTACCCTATAGGACTATCAATAATTGTTGTTTTTACACCAATTCCATATTTCATCACACACAACTGCGCCATAGAATCAGGCGCATCGTCATGCTTGACTGCTCCCTCTTTTTTATATCCCCACACATTTTGAAGGAATTTCTGATATGGCTTTGATCTGCACTTGCTATCCAAGAAATACATTTCTCGGATCTCCGGTGCTTTATCCAAAATTCGATTTCTCTTTGCTACATTATTTGGTGCTGGCTCACCATAGGAGTTCAGACGATAGCCCTTATCCTTAAGCATGCTTTCCACGCTTTCTCTATAGTCAGCAGTTGTTTTTGTTTCCTCAAATCGTGCTGCCTGAACCTTATATTTCAGAATCATATCTACAATCAATGGCTTAGTAATACTCTTGTCTCCATTATCAAACACAGCATCCATGATGTAATAGGTATCTTCATACTGATAACAGACCGGTCCCGCAACATAATCTCCACCACCGAATGCTTCATCAATTGCCATGAAAATTCTGTCCGGCTCTCTATCCGGCAGGTCTCTATCCGGTATGAACGTCTTTGTTGTTCCAGCTTCAAATACCGCTCCCAATCGTTCAATTGGTGTTTGCTGATCCTGTGCATACCAAGATGCCATATCATCATTTTCTTCAAATGATGCTCTCATCATCAGATAATCTTCCGTGGAATATCCGACATCATATGGATAATCAAAATTTGATTCGTCATTTTCATTCAATGCCGGTATAGAAACGACTTTATATCTGCGATTTCTGTACTCTGGTCTTTCCTTAAGCAAATTTAACCTACGCCCCTGGCAATCTCCAAGCGCCCACCGGGTGCCCATATTGATCAACTTTGCTTTCTTCTTCAGACGTTTCATGAAGTTATTATCAAATTTCGCCCAGACCGTAGCCTGTCGGTCAACGCTAACTGCTTCATCAATACCGCTGAATAAATCATCTGCAACAGCAAGCCCACTACAGTCACAGGCTCCGTTCAGTGTTCCGTAAATTGAACGGCATGTGAATGTCGGATACGTTTTTCTCCGCACAAGGTCAACAGTCAGATCATCTCCGCTCGTTTTTTCAATTGCAATGTCCTGGAATATTTCATGGTATGTATAGGTCGGGTCGTTAATCAGCTCAATGATACCGGCATAGAAACCCTTTGTAATTTTGTCAGAGAATGCGGTATACAAGTTTGAAAGCTCCGTATTTCTACTTCCCCACCATAAAAAAGCGAATTTTACGATCTGTGTTTTTCCAACTCTTGAAGGCATATTGATAAACAGCTCATCTAGTTTATCCTCAGCAAGCTCCTGTATTGCATCTGCCACCTGCCGTAGCGGATTTATTCTAGGTTGATAAAACCTTTCTTCTGGAGGTCTGTTTTTCTCCATGTATAAC
>ERZ1035070.337-NODE-337-length-15568-cov-6.975118_pt1 | contig 15568 bp, 17 predicted proteins | sample MGYA00520603_ERZ1035070 | MGnify/ENA primary metagenome ERZ1035070 (study PRJEB33766, sample SAMN09781695) | gut metagenome | biome: gut microbiome | host: Homo sapiens | place: Madagascar | study: EMG produced TPA metagenomics assembly of the PRJNA485056 data set... | reverse complement strand
CGGGCTTGACACTGCGATGTTTCTGAAAGAAACTCGGTTGATAGTCTATTGAAAATTTCCAACAGATTCCTGTATCGCAGCTCGGGAATGACATTCAATTTTTATGGTTGCATATTTTTATGGTTATGCTATACTTGAACGATATAAAAAAAAAGTTTGGCTTTTCAATCTATGTTCAAGAGAGTCTATTGATACTGTATGGGGTTACTATGAAAAAAAGATTTTCAATTTCGGCGGTTCTTATGCTGTCGAATATTATTGGGCTTGCGGTTTATGCCGCGGCTCTTTCTGTTATTGTCTATTCCAGAATAAAAACCGATTTTTCTGATTATTTTAACAAGTCATTAAAGAGCAGCGTTTCAATTGTTTATGAGGAAATTGATATTTTTAAGAAAACCTGCAAAGATTCGACATTGTATACTTTAAAAACACTTGAAGACATTTACTCAATTTTTGGACTTTCTAAGCCAGAAGTAATACGTGATACTTTCAGCAATGCCATTGCCGCTTCTATGTTTGATGCCTGCACTTTTGTGGGAACTGACGGAACTGCAATAAACGTAGGAGTTATGCATGGAATAGACGACCAGAATAAAAGAAATATCCTTGAGGGAAAACAGTTTTCAGATTTTGTGCAGGCTGACGGTGTTGTTTCATATATTTGCGGCCGTCCTTTGGAGGCAAACGGAAAAGTTGTGGGTGCGTTCTTTACTAAAAAGGAAATACTGAACAATTCATTTGTTGAGCGCATTTCAAAATCAACAGACTGCAACTTTACAATTTTTGAGGGAACAAAAAGGGCCTTTACCTCGCTGGCGGGAATGCTTGGAACGGAAATTGCTGACAAGACTCCGATAGAAAGGGCTTCTTCCGGTAAAGAGACTTTGTACAATGCTAAAATTAATGGTGATGATTACTTTACATACTATTTTCCTTTAAAATATGACGACGGCCGGTTTTTGACAACTCTTTTCCTTGGCAAGAAAGTTTCGCTTGTGAATGAAATAATTTATTCCATATTCTTGCGGATTCTTATTGCTACAGTTTTGTGCGCGGCTGTTATTATTCTGATTCTTGTGGCTATTCTGATTGCAAAAATTATAAATCCGCTTAAGGCTGTCGGAGAGGCAATCAGCAATCTTTCTTCTGGAGATGCGGATCTTACGGCGCGCTTGCCTATAAAATGGAACAATGAATTTGATGATATTTCACTTGACATAAATAAATTTATTGAAATGATTCAGAAGATTATCGTTGAACTGAACGAAGCTCAGAATTCCCTTGATTCAATCGGCCAGAATTTGGGAACAAACGCATCTGAATCTGCCAGCGCGACTGCCCAGATTATGGCGAACATTACCGGCGTAAAAAGGCAGTCAGAAAATCTTTCACTTTCTGTTTCAAATACAACTGGAATTCTTGGAAAGTCTGCCGGAAGCATAAAAGATTTGTCTGGCCTTATTGAAACTCAGGCGCAGGGAATTTCTGAATCTTCCGCCGCAATTGAAGAGATGCTTGGAAACATTTCTTCCGTTACTGCAAATGTCCATAAAATGTCTGACAGCTTTAAGGAACTTGGCGGAACTGTTGACGAGGGAAAAACAAAGCTTGCGAATGTAGACGGAAAAGTCAACGAAATTGCCGCCCAGTCAAAAATGCTTATTCAGGCGAACCAGATTATTTCGCAGATTGCCTCTGAAACAAACTTGCTTGCAATGAACGCTGCGATTGAAGCCGCCCATGCAGGAAAAGCGGGCGAAGGATTTTCTGTTGTTGCAAATGAAATCAGAAAACTTGCGGAAACTTCAAGCCAGCAGTCAAAAAATATCAATACAGAATTAAAGCAGATTTCTTCTTCTATTAAAGATGTTGTTTCCCTTTCAAAGGATTCGCAGACTGCATTCGGTGAAATTGTTACGCACTTGAATTCGACCGATACGATTATCCGTGAAATTGACAATGCCATGAACGAGCAGGAAAATGCTTCTAGGCAGATTTTCAGCGCGCTTAGCGACATGAGGAGCCAGTCTTCTGAAGTAAACGGAAAATTCAAGGATGTAAACAGCGGAATTGTTGAAGTTTCCAAGGAAATGGATTCTGTTCAGCATGTTTCTTCTACGATTCTTGGAAGCATGGACGAAATGGCGGCGGGAGCAAGGCAAATAAGTTCGGCGGCTCAGAATGTTTCGGACTTGGCGCAGTCTACAAAGGAAAATATTTCTGTAATGGACAGCCGTCTTGGCCAGTTCAGGGTTTAGACTGAAACTTTAAATTGAAATTTCCGCTTGGAATATTTGAACGTGTTTCATTTGTTCCTGGCGGATTTTTTTTGCGTAACTGTTGTTCAGTTGATGAATAAATTCTTTCTACTCTAATTGTAAAGTTTTTGAAATTTCTCTATATTATAATTGTATCTTTTTGCTAAAATGCGGAAAGATTCGGTTTTAAAAATTTATTTTCCTATAAAATCTTTATTCTTGGGAGGAACTATGACAGTTCTTGAAATGTTCAGTCAAAGTGGAATTCTTACTTTGCTGGGAATGGGTGTGGTTTTCTTTTTTCTGATTATCATGATTTTGGCGATGATTGCGCTTCATGCCGTTGTACATGCCTTGAAATGGGACACCGAGCCTGCCGGCGAGCAGCCAGTTGCCGCTCCTTCTCCTTCTGTTTCTGTTCCTGCTGAAGACAGTGGAGCTGTTGTCGCCGCTATTGCCGCTGTATTAAAAGATAAAAAAGCTTTGTAATTAATAGATTTTTATAAGAGGTTGATTTATGTCTAAGAAAATTGGAATTTCTGAACTTGTTTTGCGTGATGCCCATCAGTCTTTGCATGCCACACGCATGACAACTGCTGATATGCTTCCTGCTTGCGGAATGATTGATAAAATCGGCTATTGGGCTGTAGAAGGCTGGGGCGGAGCAACTTATGACTCTTGTATACGCTTTTTGAATGAAGATCCTTGGGAGCGTCTTCGCAAGCTCCATGCGGCTCTTCCAAATAATAAGATTATGATGCTTTTGCGCGGACAGAATCTTTTGGGATACCGCCATTACGCTGATGATGTTGTTGACAAGTTTGTTGAAACTGCCGCAAAGAACGGAATTGATGTTTTCCGCATTTTTGATGCCTGCAACGACCCTCGCAACCTTGAGCGCGCTACAAAAGCTGCAAAAAAGACAGGAAAACATGTTCAGATGGCAATTTCCTATGCAGTTACTCCTTTCCATACAAATCAGGTTTATGCTGACCTTGCAAAAACTTACGCTGAATTCGGCGCGGATTCAATCTGTATAAAAGATATGTCTGGACTTCTAAAGCCTTATGAAGCCTATGACTTGGTTCTTGCCATTAAAAAAGCCTGCGATCTTCCTATTGAAATCCACTCTCATGCGACAACTGGACTTTCTGTTGCTACAGAACTTAAGGCGGTTGAAGCCGGCGCGGATGTTCTTGACACTGCTATTTCTTCAATGTCTATGGGAACAAGCCATTCCCCAACTGAAACTGTTGTTGAGATGCTCAAGGGAACTGAGTATGATACAGGACTTGACACAAAGGCTCTTCTTGAAATTGCCGCTTATTTCCGCGAAGTCCGCAAGCATTATTCTTCACTTGAATCTTCTTTCCTTGGAGCCGACACCCGTATTCTTCTTTCCCAGGTTCCAGGCGGAATGCTTTCAAATCTAGAAAGTCAACTTAAGCAGCAGGGCGCGTCTAACAAAATGGACGATGTTCTAAAAGAGCTTCCGATTGTACAGAAAGATGTTGGATATGTTCCTCTTGTAACTCCGACATCGCAGATTGTTGGAACTCAGGCTGTTTTCAATGTTCTTTTTGGACGCTATGAAAGAATGACTGGCGAATTCCGCGATCTTTTGGTTGGAAAGTATGGAAAACTTCCTGCGGAGCCAAATGCGGATCTCGTAAAAAAGGCTCTTGCCCAGAATAATATGGAAGAAGTTGTTACTTGCCGTCCTGCTGACAAAATTGAGCCTGAATGGGACAAAATGGTTAAGGAAGCAAAGGAAAATGGCGGTGATGGAAGCGACGAGGATACTCTTACTTATGCAATGTTCCCGAAAGTTGCTCCAAAATTCTTTAAGGAAAGAGCAAACGGTCCTGTTGACGCTGCGACTGCATTTGCAAAGAAAGAAACTCCGGCTGCTGAACCTGCTTCAAAGGGCGGCTCTTACACAATCACGGTTAACGGTTCTGCATACAATGTAACTTCAGACGGAAACGGTTCTGTTACAGTAAATGGAACTCCTTATTCGGTTTCTGTTGGGACAGGAACTGCTGCTCCGGCTACTGTTTCTGCTCCGGTTGCTACAGGCGGAGTTGATGTAAAAGCTCCAGTTGCCGGAACTTTGCTCAAGCAGTGCTTTGCAAACGGAACAAAAGTTTCAAAAGGTCAGACTATAATAATAATTGAATCAATGAAGATGGAGCTTGAAGTTAAAGCTACAGCCGACGGAACAATCACTTATTCTGTTGCTCCAGGTACACAGATTCAAAGCGGACAGGTTCTTGCTGCTATTGGCGGTGTTGTTGTTCAGCCTGCTTCAGTTGCTAAGCCTGTTGCTTCTCCAGCGGCTCCGGCTCCAGCTGCTCCAGTTTCATCTGGCAATGGAACAAAAGTAAATGCTCCAGTTGCCGGCGTGTTCCTTAGAACTGCTGTTGCTGAAGGCGCTTCTGTAAAGAAAGGCGACAATGTTGTTATTATTGAGTCAATGAAGATGGAACTTGAAATAAAGGCTCCTGTTGACGGAAAAGTTCACTTCCTTGCAAGTGCCGGAACTCAGCTTACAAATGGTCAGCCAGTAGCTGAAATTTGCTAAGATTATCTGCCGTTTTTTTTAGAAGCGGCGGAAGTTTTTTTAAGGAAAAAATATGCCTGATACAAAGAAAATTAAAAATACAAAAATTGCATTTATTATGCTTTCGATTATGGCGGTTGCTGCGGTTCTTTCATTTACAACAAGAACTTTTGCGCAGGACAAGCCAGCTCCAGCTCCTGGAATGGAACGCGTAATAAAAGGAACTGAAAACTGGAATGGAAAGTACGATATTTCTATTTCAAAGTTTTTAAAGAACATTGGAAAGTCAACTGGAATATATAAAATGATTCATCAGCCTACAGCGGAAGAACTTGCGTTGGAAAAGGCGCAGGCAGAAGCTCAGCTTGTGGCGGAAGAAAACAATCCGTTTGACGAAGCTCCTAAAGCTCCGGGCTGGCAGTCTTTGATTATGATTGCAATTGGTTTCCTTATTATTTATCTTGCGGTTGGCAAGGGTTTTGAGCCTCTTCTTCTTATTCCGATTGGATTTGGAACTGTTCTCGTGAATATTCCGGGCGCGGCAATGGGAGACGCTCCTCATGGAATGCTGCATATAATTTACAGTGCTGGCGTTGGAAATGAATTTTTCCCGATGCTTATTTTCATGGGAATTGGCGCGATGACTGACTTTGGTCCTCTTATTGCAAATCCAAAAACTGCATTGCTTGGCGGTGCTGCCCAATTCGGTGTTTTCTTTACGCTTTTCGGTGTTGCATTTATGAACGCTTTCCTTGGAACTGACTATACAATGCTTCAGGCTAGTGCGATTTCAATTATCGGCGGTGCGGACGGTCCGACTTCAATTTATGTTTCTGGAAAACTTGCTCCTGAAATGATGGCGGTTATTGCGGTTGCTGCTTATTCTTATATGGCTCTTGTTCCGATGATTCAGCCTCCTATTATGAAGCTTCTTACGACAAAAAAAGAGCGTCTGATAAAAATGGATCAGCTTAGACCTGTTTCAAAAACAGAAAAAGTTTTGTTCCCGATTTTGCTTCTTGTGATTTCAATTCTTCTTTTGCCGCCAGCTTGTCCTTTGATTGGAATGCTTGCGTTCGGAAACTTTGTAAAAGAAAGCCATGCTGCGGAACGCCTTTCTAAAACTATGGAAAATGAACTTATGAACATTGTTTCAATTCTTCTTTCACTTGGAGTTGGAAGCCAGATGACTCCAGAAAAAATCATTAAGAAAGAATCGCTTGGAATTATTGTTCTTGGTCTTTTTGCTTTTGCAGTTGCCACAATCGGCGGCCTTGTAATGGCAAAAGTCATGAATCTTTTCCTTAAGAAAAAAATCAATCCGCTTATTGGCTCTGCAGGAGTTTCTGCGGTTCCTATGGCTGCCCGTGTTGCAAATAAAGTCGGACTTGAATACGATCCTTCGAACTTCCTTTTGATGAATGCGATGGGACCGAATGTTGCCGGTGTAATTGGCACTGCTATTGCTGCCGGCGTTTTCATTGCGACTTACGGCGCTTAGTTTTGTACGGCAGGACTGCATTTTGTAAAGTGCGGTTCTGTTGTTTTTGTGCCTGGATTAAGATTTTATGCAGAAAAAAGTTTTATATACAATTTTAATTATCTTTTCAGTTTTTCTGTGGATTTTATATCCTGCGTTCAGGCATGAACTTAAAATCTCCAATAAATGCGCCCTTGGGTTTGAAAATGACTCAGGCGCAGTTATTTTGTCTTTTTTTGATAATTCCACTGTTGAAGCGTTTGTGCATGAAGAAAGAAAATTTGAAATTTCTTTTGTAATTTGCTTTGCGTTTTTACATCTTTTTTTTCTTGTAGTTGAAAGGAACGTTGATTTTTCATTATATGTGCTGGCTGTTCCGGTCAAGCATAAATACATTGATTTTATAATAAAGCAAGCTTCTGTCTTGTAAAGTTCCCCATAGTTTTTTTCACTTTTAATTTTTATACTTTCTCGTTGTTTTTTTTATGGAGGAATTTTTATGTTGTCTTTTTACTCTGCTGGAAATATTAAAAATGCTGAAAAGAATTCAGTTCTTTGCTCTTTGGTTGACGCAGTCGATTCAAACTGTGTTATGGACAGGCAGCTTGTAATCAGTGATTTGCAGAAGCATGATGAGGCTGCAGGAGAGGAGACAAAGTTTGGAAATGTGTCTGTTCATGTTGCGATGTCTGTAGGTGTAAAGTCTTTTTGTATTGCGGCTGGAATTTTAAAAGACCGTGCAGAACTTATAATTTTATGGAATGAAATGTCGGAGCATAACCTTGATTTGATGTCAAAAGTTGCCCAGATTCTTGAATATGCAGACAAAAAAGGAATGGACGCAATTCAAGCACTGGACTTTTTAAAGAACAGCATTTGTATCTGTTCAAAGTAAAATATTAGCCGCTGAATTTTTGTTTTTCAAAATCCGGCGGTTTAATCTACTGTAATATTATTTTTTGCCTTAAAACGCTTATTTCTTTATCGGAAAAAGAATTTTCGGCTGCCATTTCTTTAATTTCAGTATTTGAGTATTTATCAGGATAAAGAATGACAATGCTTTCGTCTCCGTCCTTTAGGAAATTTGTTTCCCCGAATTCGGTATAGCGCGTAGCTCCTATGGAAACCATTATTTGTTCAGGCGAACCGATTGAGACAAGATATTTTCCAACGTTTTCCGCAGTACCCTCATCTTTTTGTGTGTTGAATTTTTCTATGAGCCAATTTGTGAGCTTTTCAAAAATGTAACTGTAGCCTTTTACCGGGCTGTCTTCTCCGTATTCAAAGATTTTTCCGTCCCTAAAAAGAAAACAGGCGATTCTATATTTTGCAATGTTTCCTTTTTCGAAAAATCCGTCAATGCTGATTAAATTTTCAGAAAGTCCTTTACTGCATTTGCCCCAGTTTTTTTTCATGCTGATTTTTTTTGCGCCTGGTTTGCGGATTGAGCAGTCGTTTGACGCTCCGAATTTCACGGGAACAAGAGATTTAAGTTTTGCGCCGTTCCATTCAGCGTTTAGAATCAATGCGCATTCCGGTTCAATCTGGAGTTTTTCTTCTCCGTGCGGAAAAATTATTTTGCCTGAGTCAAACGGAAATGTTCCAAGAAATTCCGGCACCAGATTCTTTGCGTTCGGTATATATGTTGGAAAAATTGCTTTTGGCGCATTTTTTTCTTTTGTCTTTACATTCTGAAACTCAACGGCTTCTCCGGCCTGTTCCAGATGTCCTGTAAAATTTCCTGCAACTCCAAAACACGGGAGCTTTTTCAAGTCAAATTCCATAATTTCATTTTATATGAACTTCATGAAAATTTCAATTTTATGAAACAAGTTTGAAAATGCGGAGGTAAATTAAAACCTGAATTTTTTATTTATCGGCAGAAATTCTCTTGACCTTAGTTTATGAAATTTGTTAAAATATCTTACTAATTATTGAAATGCTTTCAAGGAACCCGTTACTCCTTGGGGTAAAAAAAATTTAGAGGTTTATAAAATGTACGCAATTGTTGAATTCAAAGGCAATCAGTACAAGGCAGAAAAAGACGCTGTTCTTGAAGTGTCAAAGCTTGATGCGAAAGATGGCGATGTAATCACAATCGATACAGTTCTTCTTGTAAGTGATGGCGATAAAGTTTCTGTCGGTTCTCCTTATGTAAAGGGCGCTAAAGTTACTGTAAAAGTTGGAGAAACTTTCAAGGACAAGAAAGTTCTCGTATTCAAATACAAGTCAAAGAAAGACTACCATCGTCTTATTGGACACCGCGAACAGTATACAAAAGTTACTGTTCAGGATGTTGTTTTGGCATAAGTGACGGAAGTTCTTTTGGTTTGCGGCAAAGATGGAGCGTTGAAAAGCCTAAAAGCTTTTGGTCATGCTTCGTTTGCTGAAAAGGGCAAGGACATTGTTTGTGCTGCTGAATCCATAATTCTTGGCACATCAGTTGAACTGCTTCAAAGTACAAAAGGGCTTGTTTTTAATGCTGACACTTCTACCCGTGGCTTTTTGGAGTTTCGGGTTGAAAAATCCGCAGTCTCTGCTGTGGAACGCTTGAAATGCATTGGGGATTTTATAAGATTTGCTTTTATAAAACTTTCTGCTGAATATCCTGATAATGTGCGGTTTCAAGAAATAATTGAATAATAGTCCGGTTTATGCCGGCGGAGGATTAAAATGGGACGTACTAAAGGCGGTAGCGGTGCTAAAAATGGCCGCGATTCAAACCCTAAACATTTGGGCGTTAAAAGATTTGGTGGAGAAAAAGTTACTGCCGGTTCTATTCTTGTAAGACAGCGTGGAACTCGTATTCATCCTGGCAGCAATGTAAAACGTGGAACAGATGACACTTTGTATTCAGTTGTTGACGGTGTAGTAAAATACACAGAGCGCATGAATCGCAAACTTGTTTCAGTTGAACCTGTTTCTGCCAACTAATAAAGAAAATTTTTGTCTTTAGGATTTGAAATTTTCTAAAATAATTAAAATGCCCGGCTTGGAATAATTGTCCTTGCTGGGCTTTTTTTATGGGAGCAACGATGATTCAATTTGCTGATGAGGCTGTTATTACTGTCCGTTCTGGAAAAGGCGGAAACGGCTGTGTTTCATTTAGACGTGAAAAATATATTCCAAACGGCGGACCAAACGGCGGAGATGGCGGACGTGGCGGAGATGTGATTTTTTGTTTAAAGCGGAATCTTAGAACTCTTGCCCATTTAAGGTATCACCCGATTTTGAAAGCGAAAAACGGTGGCGACGGTCAGGGCTGGAACCGCTATGGAAAAGATGGCGATGATGTTGTGATTCCAGTTCCTCCCGGAACTACAATCCGCGATAATGAAACTGGCGAGCTTATTCATGACTTTACTGTTGAAAGCGAGGACGACCAGTTTGTTTTCTTAAAAGGCGGAAACGGTGGCTGGGGAAATGTGCATTTCAAGTCAAGCACAAACCAAGCTCCGCGCATTGCAAACAAAGGCGCGCCGGGGCAGGAAAGAGTTTTGCGTGTTGAGCTTTCTGTTATGGCGGACATTGGTCTTGTTGGTTTTCCGAATGCAGGAAAATCAAGCTTGCTGGATTTTTTTACAAATGCGCGTCCGAAAATCGCTCCGTATCCTTTTACAACAAAAATTCCTAATCTTGGCGTGCTCCATGCTGGCGATGACAAGGATTTTATTATTGCGGATATTCCCGGAATAATAGAAGGAGCATCTGAAGGTGCTGGTCTTGGCATAAGATTTTTGAAGCACATTTCAAGAACTGCCGGGCTTTTGTTTATGATTGACTGCAGCGATGAAAATTTCCTTGAGGCTTATGACTTGCTTTTAAAGGAACTTGACGGTTTTGGCAGGGAACTTACAAAGAAGCCAAGAATTGTCCTTTGCAATAAAATTGACATCGAAGGTGCGCTCGAAAATGCAATGAAAGTAAAGGAAAAAATCCAAAGCAAAGAGCCTAATGTAAAAGTTCTTGCGGTTTCTGTTGCGGCAAGAACAAACATGAACGAAACTCGGCTTGAAATAATTTCGCTTATTGAAAAAATGGAGGTTCTTAATAAGCCTGCTATCGAAGAAAATTCTGTGCCTGCAAAAAGCTCATTTTTGTCTAGCCGTTCCGTGGATGATTCAATGGAAGTTCAGTTTCCGGGAAGTGAAAGCTGAAAATGAAAATCGCAGTTTTGGGCGGAAGTTTCAATCCGATTCATATTGGGCATCTTGCTTTGGCGGACGAAATTTGCGTTTCGCTTGGATATGACAAAGTTCTTTTTGTACCGGTTTTTTCTCCGCCTCATAAAAACATGAACGGCGCTTTGCCGCCTGAAAAACGTGCGAAAATGGTTGAACTTGCCTGCCAAGACGATCCGCGCTTTGAAATAGAGGCTTGTGAAATTCAGCGTGGAGGAATTTCGTACACTTATGATACAGTCTGCTTCATTGAAGAAAAATACAAGCCTGAAAAAATAGGACTTGTAATCGGCAGAGATTTATTTTCGACTTTTCATCTCTGGAACAATGCGTCTTTGCTTGTAGAAAAATGCGAGCTGATTTTGGCGGAACGACCTTTTCAGGCTGAAGATAAAAATTTTAAGAACAAAGCGACCGGAAAATATTCACAAGCAGATAATTGTGCAGAAAAAGAATTCCGGATAGAAGATGAACCGCTTTTTAAAAATGCGGTTTTCCTGAAAAATGAGCCGCTCGCAGTAAGCTCTACTAGCATAAGGTTTAGGGCTGCAAATAAAATGGCTTTTCAATATCTTGTGCCTTCAAAAGTTTTCAAGTATATTATTGACGGTAATTTGTATGGAAGCAAAAACTGAACAGCTTATAGAAAAAATCAGGAAATATGCAAAGTCTGTATTGAAGGAAAAACGCTTTGAGCATTCTGTCCGTGTTGCGGAAACGGCGGCTTTTATGTGCGGCTTGTTCGGCTACGACAAAGACATTGGCTATCTTGCAGGCCTTGCCCATGATATTTGCAAGAATATGGAAGATTCTGAAATTCTTTCTCTTGCATCTGAAGACGGAAAGTCTATTTCTGAAATTGAAAAAAACAAGCCCTCACTTTTGCACGGAAGAGCGGCTGCAGTCTTGCTTCAAGAAAAATTTTCTGTAAAAAATCCTGATGTTATTCAGGCAGTTGCGAACCATACACTTGGCGGCTTAGGTTTGTGTCTTCTTGCAAAGATTATTTATGTTGCTGACAAAGTTGAGCCCGGACGTCCGCAGTCAACAGAAGAATATAGAAAAAAAATTTTTTCCATGCCGCTGAATGAAATGACTCTTTTTGTTGTTCAGGAAAACATGGATTATCTAAAAAGCAAGCAGAAAAAAATTGCAGAGCCAAGCTATGAATTTGAAACGGACTTAAAAAATCAGATTGCTACTGAAAATTCTCTGCGTGCCAGTTAAGCTTTAGGAATTGTAAAAATGAGTATTTCAAAAGAACAAAGAAATGGAATTTTTCTTCTTACTATTCTTGTGATTATTATTGGCGTTGTTGGCTTTATCGTTTTATCGCTTCGTATGGATCCTATTGAAGAAAATCTTAAGCTGAATCCTGTTATAAACAGCCTTTGGATTTTAAAGGATGATGACGGAAACGTGCTTTCAACTGATGTTCTTGTTTTTTATCCGCAGACAGGACAGGCATCCGCTTTTGATATTTTGGGAAATACCGGTGCGATTTATAAAAGCCTTGGACGAGTGGACAGAATTGATTCAGTTTACAAGGAAAAAGGTCTTGCTTCTTATAAAGACGAAATTGAAAAACTTATCGGAAAGAAAATTCCTTTTACAATTGAAATAAAGCTTTCAGACTTGGATCTGCTTGCAGATTATCTTGGCGGACTGAATGTTTTTATTTCATTTCCTGTTGACGAAACCGATGAAAACGGAATGCGTTGCCTTTTTCCGAGCGGTGCTGTCGTTCTGGATGGAGATAAAATCCATGACTATATTATGTACAAAAGTCCGTCTGAAAATGCAAGCGATGTTGAGGACAGGCGTCAGGCTGTTTTTGTTTCCCTTGTTTATGCATTAAAAGAAAACCGCAATATTATTTTTGCAAAGAATAATTTTTCAGTTTATGAGGAAAAAATCAAAACAAACATAGACAAGAAGAATTTCTATAACTTGATGAAAAAGCTTTCTTTGATTGATACCGAGCGGTTTTCAATTCAGACTATAACAGGAAGTTTAAGAACTGTTGACGGCCAGACTCTTTTGTTTCCGTATTATGACGGTCAGCTCATAAAGGATGTTATAAATCAGGCTATAAGTTCTCTTGTTTCGGGTGATCTTGGAAATCAAAACCGTGTTTATGTTCTTGTAATTCAAAATGGAACAACGGAGCAGGGACTTGCGCGCAATACTTCTTTCCTTTTGCAGAGCGCGGGATATGAAGTCCTTGAAACAAAAAATGCCGACCGTAATGACTATGAAAAAACTGAAATTATAAATCATATTGGAAACTTTGAAGCTGCAAAAACTTTAGGAAATTTTATTCATTGCACAAATATAATTGACGAGGAAGTTATGCCGGAAAATGCTGATTCCACAAGTGCTGCTCAGGCTGACTTTACAATTATTTTGGGCAAAGATTTCAATGGACGTTTTGTAAAAGGAAGTTCTTCTAAATCGTCCGAGTGAGGAAAAATGGAAAAAACTGTAAAAGAAATGGCGCTGGAAATTGCCAAGCTAATGGAAGATGGAAAAGGCACGGATGTTTGTGTTCTTGATGTTTCTGAGCTCAACAGCTGGACTGATTATTTTGTAATTGCAACAGTTTCAAGCGGTCCGCATTGGCAAGGTCTTTACAAGGAAATAAAAGACTACATAAAAGACACAGATCTTGAAATCCATAAAATTCATAACAAGACTTCACAGGGCAATGACTGGAATCTGATTGACTTGGGGCCGATTGTTGTGCATCTTATGAGCCAGGAAGCAAGAGACTTTTATGAACTTGAAAAACTTTGGCACGCAGGCAAAAAGATAATGTAAAAAATTACCGAAGGTTTTCTGCGGCGACTTTTGCTTTGCCGGCCGGAAGCCTTAATCTGTAAGTTGTTTCGGGCGGTGTCATTTCCTTTAGAAGCTCGATGTTAAGCATTTTTACAGTTTCTAAAGAAATTCCGGCTGCCTTGGCTACAGTTGAAAGTTTTATGCTGCCTTTTATTGTAAGGTAGCTGAACTTTTCCGGAGGAACTCCTTCAATTCTCTTGTCTGCAACTCCAATTTCAATAGCTCCATAAAAATCCGAATTTTCAACAATGTCTGCAATTGCTATAAGTTTTGGAATATATTCAGAAGCCTGTTTGCTTAAAAGTCCTTTTTCAGACAAAGCCCAGTAATCTTTTCCAGGATTCGCCTTTACAATTCGTCCTACAGCTCCAGCTCCCATGTTGTACGCGGCAATTGCTAAATGCCAGTCGTTAAACATTTTGAAATTTTCCGCTAGTTTTGATAGTGCGGCATCTGTTTCTTTCCAGGGATCGCGACGCTCGTCAAAATATTCATTCTTTTTTAAATAAGGATGCATGCTGTTTGCCATAAACTGCCAAAGCCCGGTTGCGCCTGAGCCAGATACCGCTGTTGGCTTGTAGTTTGACTCAACAATCGGAAGATATTGCAAATAAAGCGGCATTTTTTTTTCTTTGAGTTTCGCCCTTATGTATGGTCTGTATGGAATTGAGTCGTAAAGAATATCAGCGAGCCATTGTCTGTTTGAAGATGTAAGGTAACGTTCCCGGTACTTTAATGTCGGTTCCTTGAAAACTCCAGAAATACCGATGTCTTTGCGCTTTGGTTCTGGAATTATATAGTTTTTTTGCGCAGAAGTTTTCTTTTTGTTTTCTGAAGAAATGATTTTTGTTTTTGCCGGACTTTCATTTTTTAAGGCTGAAAAGTCAATTTCAAAATCAGCGACAGGCTCTTCCGCGAAGATAAACGAGGCTAGCAATACTGAAAATATAGAAACTGCAATTTTTTTCTTCATTACAATTTTTCACCAAAGTAAATTCCTGCCCATTCCCAGCGTCCATGGATTTCAGGGTCTGCTGGAAAATTCACTTTTCTAAAATACAGATACCAGACATTTACGTAGTTGCTCCAGCCTGTTGTGCGCAAATATGCTTCTGTTGGAGAAGATGACGGATCGAGTTCCGCGCTGTAACGGATTCTGTTTCCGCGCATAAATGAGCGCATCGAAAAACTTTCCTGGGCATTTATGTCAGTTTCAACTTGCCGCCAGGACATTGCAAAAAAGTTGACTTTTGATTTGTAGCGGTCAAGGGCTCTGTAATTGTATGATGAAATTCCAGATTTTACAGCCGCAACAAGAGCGTCAAGAGTTTCAAATGTCCAGTCTTTTGCTGAATTGCTGAAATCTATGAGCTGCTTTGCATTTAAATATGCGTTAGGGTAGCCTGAAATTTGCAGCGTGGACGCGTCGTCTTGGTCAAGAAACTGCGTGTATGAGCGGATTGCCTGGTTCCATTCGCCTTCCTTTTCGTATTCAAGGGCGAGCCTGTAGAAAAGTTCCGTTGTGCTTACGTTGTTTGGAAATCTGCTTATAAGCTGGTTGAAATATGAAATTCTGTTTGCCGGGCTTGAGCTGATTTGAATCAAATGCTGAAGGCAAATAAAATGAATTGATTTTCCCTGAACAATAAGATCGTTGTAGTTGTTTATAATCCGCTCAAAATAGTATTCAGCTATCGGCTCTGCTTCGTTTTCAAGGTAAGCATAAGCTGTCATCAAAAGCCAGTATGCGTTATAAGAATCGTCTTCGTGCAGTTCAACCCAGTTTGTAAGAAAATGCACAAGCGACGCATAGTCTTTTACGGAAAGCATATTGTTTGCGATTCTGTTTACAACAGCATATCTTGTTTCTCCCTTTGTTTCTTTTTTTTCAAGCAGCGAAATCAAAAGATTCTGTGTGTTCTTGTATTGCTTTGAAAAAGCTTCCGGCAGAATTGCGCCTTTTCTGTCTTTTGCGCATGACATTATAATTATGGAAAAAAAAGCCGCCGCCGCAAATCTAAAAACTTTCCGAATCATTCTTTTATTCTACCATATTATAGAAACTATTTTCAATTAAAAATTTGAATCGCAAAGTTGTTCCTGTAAGTTTTTAAAAGCCGTTGTCAAGAATTGAAATTTATCTTATTATTTAATGAAACTATGGAAAATCTTGAGCGGACAAAAAAAGTTTCTCCTGCAGGACTAAGAAAACGCAGCCTTTACATTGCATTGGGATTCATGCTTG
>ERZ1035070.330-NODE-330-length-15733-cov-21.425756_pt1 | contig 15733 bp, 8 predicted proteins | sample MGYA00520603_ERZ1035070 | MGnify/ENA primary metagenome ERZ1035070 (study PRJEB33766, sample SAMN09781695) | gut metagenome | biome: gut microbiome | host: Homo sapiens | place: Madagascar | study: EMG produced TPA metagenomics assembly of the PRJNA485056 data set... | reverse complement strand
ATATAAAAACATTATAAAGCCTTTAGATAGAACTCGTTATCCCGAACTGAGGTATACCTTCTATGCTGGCTCAGATTTCTACGGTGATGATGTTCTTCATCGATGCTTCTATGGTGGGCCATCTGGGAGCAGAGGCTTCTGCCAGTATCGGATTGATTGAGTCAACTACCTGGCTTATTGGTAGTTTACTCAGTGCAGCGGCTACTGGCTTTTCAGTACAGGTGGCTCATTTTATTGGAGCTAATGATTTTGCAAATGCCCGTCAGGTGTTTCGCCATGCGCTGATTTGCGGTGTTGCGTTCAGCATTTTTGTTTCTCTTCTCTGTGTCGGCATTCATGGTTATCTGCCTTATTGGCTGGGTGGAGGTGCTGATATAGCTACCAATTCCTCTCGCTATTTTCTGATATATGGTCTGGTACTTCCATTCGTTTTCCTTTATCATATATCCGAGATGATGCTGAAATCGGCGGGCAATATGCATACACCTAGTGTGATGGCTGTGCTGATCTGCATCTGCGATGTGGTGTTCAATTACCTATTTATCTATATCCTGAAGTTGGGTGTTGTGGGGGCAGCCTTAGGAACGGCGATGGCTTATGTCTGCATCTCTCTGCCTAATCTTTATATTGCAGGTTTCAAGAATAAGATACTGAATCTCCGTCAGGACCATGTCCGTTTCCGTTGGGTCAGGTCGTATGTTCATAATGCCTGTAAAATCAGCATTCCGATAGCCATACAGAACATATTGATGAGCGGTGCGCAGATAGTGAGTACCATGATTGTGGCACCTCTTGGCAATATAGCCATTGCTGCCCATTCTTTTGCTATTACGGCAGAGAGTCTTTGCTATATGCCGGGCTACGGTATCGGTGATGCAGCTACCACTCTGGTGGGACAGACGCATGGAGCAGGGCGAGTAGGTTTGTGCAAGAATTTTGCTTATATGACAGTAGGACTGGGAATGGCTGTGATGGCTGTGATGGGAGTGGTGATGTATGTCTTTGCTCCTGAGATGATTGGCGTTCTTTCTCCGGTAGAAAGTATCCGTGAGCTGGGAACCGTCTGTTTGCGCATCGAGGCTTTTGCTGAACCATTCTTTGCAGCTAGCATCGTGACCTATTGTGTTTGTGTAGGAGCGGGCGATACCAGGAAACCGGCGATGATCAATCTCGGTACCATGTGGCTGGTGCGCCTCACTCTGGCTTATGCGCTTTCCAAGAGCTATGGCTTGGAGGGTGTATGGATAGCGATGGCTACCGAACTCACATTCAGGGGAATCCTCTTCCTTATCCGCCTCTTCAGAGGTTCATGGATGAAGAGTTTTCATGTAGGTTAGGAATGGTTTTCTGCCTCCAATGTTAGTTTTAGGTTAAGATTTGCATACATCGGGAAGATATTCTCTAAAATGTTTGCAAATCTTTTTTATTTTTCTTAATTTTGCATCGCAGAAGGTAATCATGTTACTGGATATGTCGTTATATATTATGTGAACTTATTAAATAGCATGATATATATATAATAAGGTATATAGAAAGAATGATATAGAAAACAATAAATATATAAATAATTAAAATCAGATGAAACTAAGAAAGATTTTTGCAGCAGTTGTGCTGTTCCTTTCTGCAGGTACAGCGATGGCACAGCAGATGCCAGCTATTCCGGTAGACAAGAATGTGAAGATAGGTCGTCTTGATAATGGATTGACTTACTACATTCGTCACAACAGTTATCCTGAGCATGTAGCCAGTTTCTACATCGCCCAGAAAGTGGGTTCTATCAATGAGAATGATGACCAGCGCGGTTTGGCTCACCTCTTGGAGCACCTTGCCTTCAATGGTACCGACCATTTCAAGGGCAACTCTTTGCAGGACTATCTGCAGAGCATCGGTGTACAGTATGGCCGTAATCTCAACGCCTATACAGCAGTAGAGAAGACAGTTTATTACTTCACAGATGTTCCTACTACCCGTACAACAGCCGTAGACTCCTGTATGCTTATCCTCAAGGACTGGAGTAATGGTATCAGTCTTACAGAGGATGCTATCGAGAGCGAGCGCGATGTGGTACACAATGAGTATCGTATGCGTATCGTAGGTCAGCAGCGCATGATAGAGCGTTCACTTCCTAAGCTCTATCAGGGCGAAAAGTATGGCTACCGTTTCCCTATCGGTTTGATGAGCGTTATCGATGGCTGTAAGCCAGAAACTCTCCGTGCTTACTACCGCAAATGGTATCGCCCAGACAATCAGGCTATTATCATCGTGGGTGATGTAGATGTAAATCATATCGAAGCTAAGATCAAGGAACTCTTCTCTGGTATCAAGGTACCTAAGAATGCCGCTAAGGTTGAGAAGGTAGAAGTATCTGATAATGATTCAGCCATCTACGTTATCGACAAGGATAAGGAGCAGCAGGTTGATCTCTTCCAGGTTTATATGAAGCACAATGCTGTGCCAGATTCTCTGAAGAGCAACATGAGTTATCTCCTGAAGGGATACATGGACAACGTGATTTCTTCTATGATTGCTGCCCGTTATGCTGAGAAGGCATTGGAGCCAGACTGTCCATATCTCCAGGCAAATGCCGGTGACGGTTCATACCTGATTTCAAGCACTAAGGATGCTTTCACCCTTACCGGTGTGGCTAAGCCAGGAAAGATTAAGGAGGCTTATGCTGCTGTTCTCCGCGAGGCACAGCGTGTGCATGAGTTCGGTTTCACAGCTACTGAATATCAGCGTGCCAAGGATGAATTCATGAGCCAGGTTGACAAGGCGCTTGCCAACAAGGATAAGATGAAGAACGAGCAGTTTACCACCCAGTATGTGGATAACTTCACTTCTAACGAGCCTATCCCATCAGTAGAAGAGGAGAGCCAGATTTGGAAGATGGTAGTTCCAAACTTGCCTCTTGAGGTTATCAACAGCTATGCCAAGCAGTTGGTTTGCCAGAGCGATACCAACCTTGTATCATTGGTAATGATGCGCGAGCAGGCTGGTGCCGTTTATCCTACTGAGCAGGAACTTTCTGCCATCGTAAAGCAGGTACGTGCTGAGAAGCTCGAGGCTTATGTGGATAATGTTAAGCAGGAACCTCTCATCGCTCAGGCTCCTAAGACTGGTAAGATTAAGAAGACTGTTGAGAACAAGAAGCTGGGCTTCAAGGAGTTGACTCTTTCTAATGGCGCTAAGGTGGTATTGAAGAAGACTGATTTCAAGGACAATGAGATTGCTTTCGCAGCTTCAGCCAATGTGGGCTATTCTACTTTCGGCAAGGAAGACTTCCTGAATGCTGCATTTGCAGCAGATGTGCTCGATGCTAGTGGTCTTGGCGATTTCTCAAGCAATGAGCTTGATAAGGCTTTGGCAGGTAAGCAGGCTGGCGTTTCGTTCAGCTTGAGTCCTTTCAATCATGGTTTGAAGGGTAATTCTACTCCTAAGGACATCGAAACCCTGATGCAGCTCATCTATCTCAAGATGACCGCAGTAAGCAAGGACCAGAAGAGCTTCGACAATATGAAGAGTATGATGGCTACTGTTCTTGCCAACAAGAGCAACAACCCAAGCCTCGTATATCAGGATTCTGTTCAGAGCACCCTCTATTTGGGTAGCAAACTTGCCCGTGTGCCAGAGGCAAGCGATATAAAGGATATCAACTACGACCGTATCCTGGAGATTGGTAAGCAGTTCTACGGCAATGCCAAGGACTTCACCTTCTATTTCGTAGGTAACTATGATGAGAAGACTCTCCTTCCACTCATCGAGCAGTATATTGCCAGTCTGCCAAACAATGGCTTCAAACTTAAGAACAAGCAGATTCCTTATGCTAATGGTAAGGTAAGCAATGTCTTTACCAAAGCAATGGAGAACCCACAGAACCAGGCAACAGAGATCTGGTATACCAAGGCTCCATTCACCTTGCAGTATATGGTTCTTGCTGATGTTTCAGCCCGCCTTTTGGAGATGAAGTATTTGCGTACTATCCGTGAGGAACTCAGCGCTGCTTATCATGCAGGTGCAAACTATGGTTTGCTTCGCGATTATGATAACAAGGCTGCCATCTCTATTTCAGCCGTGGCTCAGTTGAACCCAGAGAAGTCGGATATCGCTATTCCTTACTTCTTCAAGGGTATGGACGAGACCATTGCCCAGCCAAATGCAGAAGACCTTCTGAAGGTAAAGGAGATTCTCCTGAAGCAGGCTGCTGTTAGCGAGAAGTCTAATGGTTATTGGCTTGGTGCGTTGAGCACATACGAGCGTATGGGTGTTGATACTCATAGCGATTACAAGGAGATGGTGAAGAATCTGAAGGCATCTGAGATTTCAGACTTCCTGAAGAATGTCATCTTGAAGAGTGGTAATCACTTTGAAATCATCATGAAGGCAGTGAAGAACGAGAAGTAAATTCCGGACTTGATATAATAAACGAAAAAATCCCGTTGTACAAGCCAAATGGCTGACAACGGGATTTTTACGTTTTTTTCTTTTCCCAAAATTTTTGAAACTCATCATTTAAGAGTCGTTTCGAAAAATCTCTCTTTAAAAAGAAAGGATGCGTCCTTAACTATATATGTATAAGAGCATCATCTTTCCTCCTTTATTTCTTGTTTCTGAAGAGTATTAACCTCTTCTCTTTGCCTTAGAAGCAAGAGCCTCGCGGCGATCTTGGAGAATCTGTTGGCATCTATCGATAGCCTGATTCTGATTTTCAGAATTTACCTTAATTAAATCATTCATAACCTATTGATATTTGTTAACTGCTTGCAAAGATAGGGGTTTCTACCTATTTCTAGGTACAAAATGCATGAAAATGCGTGTTTTATTCGTTATTTTTTGATTTATGTCAAAAAAATGTGCAATCGTTTGAACAGTTCCCCCTTTAGAATGATAATTGGTATTTCCTGAACGTCTTTTTTCATTATCTTTTAAACGAATTGTCATCGCAATCGTCTATAATAACGTAAAAAGAGCAGAAATGCTGAGTTTTTAGGGAGATTCATACCGCGAAATAGGGATTTTTCTTATCGTATTTCCGATTTTTTTGCGAACTTTGCACCCGAAAGAACAATAGGAAGTATTGGGTATATATAAATAAGAGTGATAAAAATAAATATATAGAAAGCAATGAAAAAGGTATTTCTTTTGGCTGCCCTCGTGCTCGCATGCACAGCTGGCAGCAACGCAAGCGCTATGAACGAGGCAGCGCTCAATGCCTCAATGTCTGAGATGATGCCGGTTAAGAAAACGGCTAAGAAGACAGCAAAGAAGACTTCAAAGAAGACTTCGACCAAGAAAACTTCTACAAAGAAGACAACTTCTGCAGCATCTAACACAACAGCAGCGACAACAACAACTGCTGCAACAACAACCAGCAATGCCGCCGCTTCTACCAGTGCAACCAGCAATGCAGGCTCAGCCGTTACAGGTATCTTGGGTGCTGTACTGGGCGGAATCTCTAACAGCAGCAGCTCTGCAGGTAGCAGCATTATCAATGGCATTCTGAATAATGTAATCGGTTCAGGTACCTTCAGCAAGCAGGATCTCTGTGCCCATACCTGGAAGTATAGCAAGCCGGGATGCGCCTTTACTTCTGAGAATCTCCTGGCAAAGGCTGGCGGTGAGATTGCTGCCAACAAGGTAGAGGAGAAGTTGGGTGAGTATTACAGCAAGTTTGGCTTCAGCGGCTCAAACACCTATTTCACCTTCAAAACTGATGGAACTTTCGCTGCCAAGATAGATGGCAAGTCATGGCAGGGTAATTATACTTTTGATGAGAAGACTCATGCCATTCAGATGAAGGGCTTGCTCTTGAGTATGTCGGGCTATGCTACGAAGACTACCAACGGCATCAGCCTGCTTTTCGACCAGACAAAGTTGCTCAACCTCATCAAGACCATGGGTGCCCTCAAGGGCAGTTCTACGCTCAGCGCTATCGGTACTATCGCCAATAATTACGATGGTATGCGTGTAGGTTTCGAGATGACTAAGTAATCCTGAAGGATAGAATCCATAACTGAGCCTTCTGTTGGAGTGGGCTCAGTCAATAGAAATCGCCCTGTAAGAAGTAAAGCATCTTTCAAGCTATGCTTTGCTCTTTACAGGGCGATTTTTCTTGTTTATTTCACGTTCAGTTTCATTGTCTTTACATCCTTGCTGTTGGTTCCTATCATAATCTGGAAGTCGCCAGGTTCTATCACGTGCTTCAGATCTGCGTTGTAGAACTTGAGCATATCTGGGGTGATATCAAAGCTTACCTCCTTGCTTTCACCTACTGCCAGATGGATGCGCTGGAAACCTTTCAGTTCCTTTACAGGGCGGGAGATGCTGGCTACCATGTCACGGATGTAGAGCTGCACAATTTCGTCGGCATCGCGGGAGCCGTTGTTCTTAACGGTGACGCTAGCTGTAATCTTCTTGCCATCCTGCCATTCGGTAGCCTCCTCATTGCTGATGTCGGCCTCCTGGCTGCTCAGGCGGAAGTTGCTGTATGAAAAGTAGGTATAGCTCAGACCGTAACCGAAAGGATAGAGCGGACCATTGCTTACATCCAGACAGTTGCTGGCAAACTTGGCAAACTTCTCATTATCGTCTGCTACAGGGCGACCGGTGTTCTGATGGTTATAGTAGAGAGGCTCCTGACCGGTGGTCTTAGGCATCGAAGTGGTGAGCTTACCCGATGGCGATTTGTCGCCAAAGATGACATCGCAGAGTGCATCGCCCATCTCTGAACCTCCAAACCATACATTCATGATGGCTGGTACATGGGCTTTCTCCCAAGTAAGGACCGTAGGACGGCCCGCAAAGTTGAGGAGCACTACAGGCTTGCCCGTCTTCAGGAGTTCGGCAAGTAGTTCGCGCTGTACGTCCGGCATCTCCAGGTTGGTACGGCTACCGCATTCGCCGCTCATCTCGGCACTTTCGCCCATAGCACATACTATCACGTCAGCCTCTTTAGCTATCTTCAGTGCTTCAGCCTTCATTTCAGCCTCGTTGCCCCAGTTGATCGGTTTACCGGATTCGCCGTTTTGCTGCAGTTCCTGATTGCGCCAGATATTGCTTCCCTGGGCATATAATAAGGTGGCTTTTCCGGCAAGAGCATGCTCCATCGCTTCCTTGATGGTGGTATATTTAGATGGTACCTGAGCAACGCTCCATGTACCGGCTATATTGTTTCGGGTGTCGGCAAGCGGACCTATCAGGGCTATCTTTCCTTCCTTCTTCAGTGGCAGAATATTGCCTTCGTTCTTCAGGAGCACGAAGGTCTCTGCTGCTACATCGCGGGCTGCCTGACGGTTCTCAGCGGTATAAATCTCGCTCTTGCTGCGCTTGGTGTTGCAGTAGCGGTAAGGGTCGCTGAACAGGCCCAGTTTATATTTCGCTTCCAGAATGCGGCGGCAGGCGATGTTCACATCCTCCTCGCTCACCTTTCCTTCTGCTATGCTCTTTGCCAGATGCTTTACGAAGGCGTTGGAACACATATCCATGTCGGTACCAGCCTTCAGCGCCTGTTCTGAAGCCTCCTGGATGTCTTTTGCCGTTCCGTGCTGCAGAATCTCGGCGATAGAAGCGTAATCGGTAACCACGAAACCGTTGAATCCCCACTGCTTTCTCAAGACGTCGGTCATCATCCATTTGTTGGCTGTAGCAGGTATGTAGTCGATGAGATTGAATGAAGACATCACGCTGCCTACGCCAGCCTTCACCACTGCCTCGTAAGGTGGCAGATACTGGTTCATCATGCGCACGCGGCTCATATCTACCATGTTATATTCCTTTCCGCTCTCAACGCCTCCGTACAGGGCAAAATGCTTCAGGCAGGCCATGATGCGGTTGGCTCTCAGAATCTCTTCTGTGCGCATATCCACGCCCTGGTAGCCCTGGGTCATCGCTGCTCCCATCACGCCGCTCAGGTAAGGATCCTCGCCATTTCCTTCGCTGATTCGTCCCCAGCGGGCATCGAGTGCTATGTCTACCATAGGAGAGAATGTCCAGTTGATGCCGTCGGCACTTGCTTCCTTGGCCGATACTTCGCCTACCTTTTTCATCGCCTCGGTATCCCATGAGCAGGAGAGGGCGAGAGGGATAGGGAACATCGTTTCGTAACCATGAATCACGTCCATACCTACGAGCAGCGGGATGCCCAGACGGCTGTTCTTGATGGCGATTTCCTGCAGAGCCTTGATTTTATCGAGGCCTTTGATGTTGAAAACTCCGCCCATGTTGCCCTGGGCGATATCGCTGCCTACCTGAGTATCAAGTGCGCCGCCGGTGGTGATGTCGCCAGCTACCATCAGGTTCAGCTGCCCAATCTTTTCCTGTAGCGTCATCTTCGCCATCAGTTGGTCGATATACTCCTTCATGGGTAGAATCTTGCCTTTTTTGGTTGTGGCAGTTACTTTTTTCTTAGGGGCTGCGGTATGGGCGAAAGCAGGTGCTGCCATAGAACCAGCCAAAAGAAACGTGAGTGATAAAAGTGCTGTTCTCATTGTTTATTATGTTAATTGTTATTTTTATGTTTATCTTCTGCAAAGATAATGCAAACGAGCGCAATGAAAGCTTGCTTTCAAATTGCCGAATGCAGCTTATCTTCTGCAAAGATAATAAAAAAGATGATACGATGCGCGATAGAAATGTTAAAATGTGGATGAAATTTTCTTTTTTAGATAAAAATGTGTCTGATAATGAGATGGATAAGAAAAATGGAGGATATATAAAAAGTGGATGCAGTATAGACGAAAATGCGAAGAAATCTACATTTCTTCTATATCAGATTTTGTCGTTTCCGATTTTTTTATTACTTTTGCACGTGAAACCTCATGAAAATAAATCAATCTTAAACGGAATCAAGTTGATGTATCGCGTAAATGAATTATGGGGAAAGGCATTCTTCTTCCTGCTCTTTGTCTTGATGCCTCTTTCTCTTGCAGCAAAAACAACAGATAATATAGAGCAGCTTTTTCAGAGTCTGGACAACGCTATTGCCCATTCGGCTGATTATGTGAAGGTACGTGAAGCCCGAATTTGCGATTGGGAGCAGAAACTGAAGACCGCCAGACGGCTAAGCAGTAAGTATGATGCCTGTTTTGCGCTCTTTGAGGAATACCGCTCCTACAAGAACGACATGGCGCTGAAATACATCAATCAGTGTATGGAACTTGCTATCAGAATGGACGATAAAAAGAAGGTGGAAAATGCCAAGGCGCTGCTTGCTTTCCAGGAATCGACCACGGGCGATTATGCCGAATCATACGACCTGCTGAAGTCTGTCAATATCGCTGATCTTGATGCTGAGGGCAAACGCAACTACCTCTGGGCTTGCCAGCATCTGTATGGCGAGATGGCATATTATTCCAACGTTCCCTCCTTGAAGAAATATTATACCGGCAAGCATAATGCCTATCAGGCTGCAATAGACAGCACATTCAGCCATAATGATGACCTTTATCTGCAGATGCAGGAGGTGAGGGCACGCGATGCAGGCAATATGAAGGAGGCTTTGCGATTGAGCGATAAGCGGCTGGCGATGACGGAACCGGGCACCCATCAGTATGCCATTGTACAGTTTTATCGCGGCTTGACCTACAATCAGTTTGGTGATAAAGAACAGTTCCTCCGCTGCCTCTTGCGTTCTGCTATCTGCGATGTCCAGTTGGCTGTGATGGACCAGGGGTCTCTCTGGGAAGTTGCCAATCTTCTCAACGCCGACCCGGGCGAGCAGAAGCGCTCTCATGAGTATATCAAGTTTGCCTGGCAGTCGGCTACCATTTTCAATACGCCTAGCCGCAGCCGCCAGATCATGCCTGTGCTCACGCAGATTGAGGAGGGCTATCAGAAAGAACTTTCAGCGAGCAACCAGCATCTGCGGTTCATGGTAGCGTGTTCAGCCTTGCTTCTCTTTGTGGTTATGCTCTTGCTCTACTATGTCAACAAGCAGCGCAAGCGCATTGCTGCGGCCCATCATAAGCTGAAGGAAACCAACCATGCCTTGCAGTTGGCAAATGAGCGTCTTAACGAGATGAACCAGTCACTCAACGAGAGTAACAAGATGAAGGAAGTATATATTGGTCGATTTCTGCGCCTTTGTGCCATCTATGTCGACAAGATAGAGACCATGCGCAAGCGAGTAGTGAAACTGGTGAAGGCAAGAGAACTCAACAAGTTGCTGGAGCAGATGCAGGCTGGCGAGGCCTACATGGGCGAGCTGTATGAGTATTTCGATTCCGCCTTCCTGAAGCTCTTCCCTGACTTTGTTGAGGAGTTCAATGCCCTCTTGAAGCCTGAAGAGCGTATCGTGCTCGAAGATGACAGCCGTCTTTCTACCACCCTCCGTATCTTTGCCCTTATCCGTCTGGGCATCGAGGATAGTTCTAAGATTGCCGAGTTCCTTCACTATTCTGTGAACACTATCTATAATTATCGCGCCAAAATCAAGAATAGTGCCATCTGTGACAGGGAAGAGTTCGAGCAGCGCGTGAAGCAGATTGGCATGAAATAAGCCTTTCTGGGCGTAATGGCGCAAACTTGCGAAAATTCAGGAGTAAATGCTGCAGATACCCATGCGCCCTGTTTTAGGGTGTCAAGTGGGTTAATCTTCTGATAATCAGGATGTTGATATTTTAAAAATCCCCGTTCCTACGCAAGCTTGTCAATGGATGAAAAGCAGGGGAATACAATAAAAGTTTGTTACGGCGTTTCACCGTAACAAACTTTTATGCGTTATATTTATTTCCTCCCTCCGTTCAATTTCTCAGAATCGAATCATTCTTTTTAAAAGAGCTCGAAGGCTTTCTTGAGCTTCAGGTTATCGGCTGCATTACCGACAAGAGCCTCAAACTTTCCGGCTTCAGCCTTCCAGGATGAAGATGCCTCATCGTAGAAACTGAGGGCCTCTTTGCTGATGGTGATGCTGATATCCTTGCTCTCACCTGGCTGGAGATAAACCTTCTGGAATCCCTTCAGCTCCTTCTGAGGGCGGTCTACTGATGACTTGACGTCGTGGATGTAGAGCTGAACCGTCTCGGCTCCGGCACGCTTACCTGTATTCTTTACGTTTACGGTAAAGGTGATTGTGCCGTCCTGCTTCATCTGCGCCTTGTCGCTGCGGAGATTAGAGATGGCAAACTGGGTGTAGCTCAAGCCGTGACCGAATGCAAAGGTAGGCTTGATGCGCTCCTTATCGGTCCAGCGGTAACCTACATAGATGCCTTCCTTATATTCCTCATCGATGATGTTGCCCTTCGTGCTGGCTCCACCTTCCTGACGCCAGGTTCCCGGATAGGTATTGAGTGCATGAGCACCTGTTTCCTTCAGCGAGTTGACCCATGTAAACGGCAACTTGCCGCTAGGGTTTGCATCGCCTGTAAGGATGCTTGCAAGGGCTTTGCCGCTCTCCGAACCGATGAACCAGCCCTGTACGATGCCGGCAACCTTAGCCTTCCAAGGCATAGCTACCGCATTGCCCGAGATGTTGACATAAACGAAGTTTCTGTTTGCCTTAGCCAAAGCCTCGATCAGCTTATCCTGATGGTATGGCAGCTCATAATGCTTGCGGTCATGACCCTCGCAGTCCTGGAAGTCGCTCTTGTTCAGACCACCAAACATGATGACATAGTCGGCAGTCTTGGCTTTCTCTACGGCTTCGGCTATCAGTTCAGCCTCGCTGCGCTTGTCTTCCAGGTTCTGGCCGGTTGTAACGCCATTGTAGTTGCCCGTTACATCGCCCACATATCCGCGGGCATAATCTACCTCGATGCCGTCCTTGCCCAAGCGCGTCTTCAGACCATCGAGAGGCGAAATCTCGCGCTGTACCTTGAGCGAAGAAGAGCCTCCGCCTACGGTCATCATCTTGATGGCATTCTCGCCTACTACCAGTATGCGCTTAGCCTTCTGGGTGTTGATAGGGAGCACATTGTTCCTGTTCTGGAGCAATACGATGCCTTCCTCAGCAATCTGTCTGGCAGCTGCATAATGGCTCTCGGAACAGAGGAAACCATGAGGGCGGTTCGGATTCATCGTGGTGCGATAGAAGAGGCGCAATACGCGGCGCACCTTATCGTCCAGCTCCTTCTGGGTGAACTTGCCTTCCTGTATGGCCTTCATGTAAGGCATGGAGAGATAATAGTTGTCGTAGGCATTGGTAGCGCCCATCGTAAGACCGTCTGTCCAGGTGCCGAACTCCATATCCAGCCCGTTCTTTACAGACTGCTCCAGGTCGTGGGCACCGCCCCAGTCGCTTACCACGACACCATCATACTTCCAGTCGCCCTTCAGAATCTTGTTCAGGGTCCACTGGTTGTGGCAGTTGTGCTCATTCTTATATAGGTTGTAGGCTCCCATGATGCCCCATGTCTTGCCCTTCTCAACAGCCGCCTTGAAGGCAGGGAGATAGATTTCGTGGAGAGCACGGTCGCTGACGATTACGTTGACCTGATGGCGGTATTCCTCATCGTTGTTCAGGCAATAGTGCTTTACGCAGGCTGATACGCCCTTAGACTGCAATCCCTGAATATACGGCACAACCATGATGCTTGCCAGGAACGGATCTTCGCCCATATACTCGAAGTTGCGGCCGTTGAGAGGCGTGCGGTAGATGTTGACGCCAGGACCCAGAATCATGTCCTTGCCGCGATACAGGGCTTCTTCGCCCAATGCTTCGCCATAGATGCGGCTCATCTGCGGATTCCATGATGCGGCAAGACAGGTGAGGGCAGGGAAGGCTACACAGGAGTCGTTGGTCTGACCAGCCTGTTCCCATTCATCCCACAATACGTCAGGACGCACTCCGTGAGGTCCGTCATCCGTCCAGAAGTCAGGAAATCCCAAGCGTGGTACACCGGCTGATGAAAACTTGCTCTGAGCATGGATGATGCGTATCTTCTCTGCCAGCGTCATGCGGGAGATGGCATCATCGATGCGCTGTTCTACCGGCTTGGTCTGGTCGAGATAGACTGGCAATTGTCTGGTAGTCTGCTGTGCCTGAGATGGAGCGATGGCTGCAACCGACAGGACACATGATAAAATGAACTGTTTCATAAGTAATGAATTTATTATGGTTTGTTTATTTCTTGCAGTTGTTTGTTTTGCACACCGCCTCTCACGTTTTTTTTGTGCGTTTAGGCGTATATGCTCATTCATCTGCAAAATTACTAAATAAATAATGAAAAAATGATGTGTGATAAGTGAAAAGTGGATGGGTACAAAAATATAACTTTTGTAAGTTGTTGATAATGAGAAGTATAATGAGCGATGTGCGTTATTGAAAAGTGGCAGAGTGTGAACACTGAAATATACTGATATAACGTTTCAGGGGTGTTCTAGCCTCATTTTCTCCATTTTACCCCATCCACTTTCGTATAGTTATTAAAAATAGATAAGTATCTGAAAACTAACGATATAAGTTGTTTGAGGCAAGTGTTTTTCCCACTTATCTGTTGAAGGTGCTAGGAATTATCAAAAAATCATATTATATTTGCAAACGAAAACACGGCTTAACGCATTTTAGGAAATGCACAGCCGCACAGTCTTATACATTATTATAATAGAGTGAACTAACAAACAGATATTTTTCTAAACTAATAATCGAATATGAAAACAAAAAGTCTATTGCTGGCGACTGCATTATTGATGTCGACGTCAGCGCTCGCACAGAAAAACACCTTCAAGGGTGTCGTGTTGGATGACCTGGGTGAACCCGTTATCGGAGCCACCATTCAGGTAAAAGGCGTCAAGGGTGCCGGTGCAATCACCGACCTTGATGGTAACTTTGTCATCGATGCAGATGCTAACCAGACCTTGGTTATCACCTACATTGGCTACAAGGATGCAGAGATCCGTCCTTCAGCCAACATGAAGATTACTCTGAAACAAGACGACAAGGCTTTGGATGAAGTGGTTGTTGTAGGTTACGGTGTTCAGAAGAAGAGCGTGGTAACTGCTGCTATCGCTAAAGTGAGCACCGAAGATTTGGCTGGCAAGAGCCCAGTGCGTGTTGATAACGCATTGAAGGGTCTGGCTGCCGGTGTCAACGTAACCTCTTCTTCAGGTCAGCCTGGTGCATCTCCTAAAGTTCGTATTCGCGGTACAGGTACTATCACCAATTCAGATCCTCTCTACATCGTAGACGGCATGCCTATCGAGGGTGGTCTCGACTATCTCAACCCTAGTGATATCGAGAGTATCGAGGTGTTGAAGGATGCTGCTTCTGGTGCCATCTATGGTGCCCGTGCTGCCAACGGTGTAATTCTCGTAACCACCAAGAAGGGTAAGATTGGAAAAGCACAGATCAACTATAACTTCTCATACGGTTGGCAGAGCGCATGGAAGAAGCGTGATGTAACCAGCGCTACTGACTATGCCATCCTTCAGAACGAGCGTGCAGTGAATGGTGGTCAGGCTCCTATCTATGCTGATCCATACAAACTGACTGACTCTAATGGCAATCCTATCAATGGATTTGGTACTGATTGGCAGGACTTGGTATTCAACGACAATGCCCCTGTACAGAACCATGAGGTAAGCATCAGTGGTGCATCCGATAAGATCAACTACTACCTCTCCATGGGCTACTACAAGCAGGAAGGTATCGTAGGTGGTAACTACGGACAGAGCAACTATGAGCGTCTCTCTATGCGTAGCAACAACATTTATAATGTATTGGATGCCAGCAAGGACCGCAACTTCCTCAATAAGCTCGATGTAACCGTCAACATGGCTTACACCCGTGTAAAGAGCACAGGTATCGATGCTAATAGTATCTATGGCTCAGTATTGGGTAGTGCCCTCTATCTTGCTCCAACATTGGCTCCTACGGTAACCAATAGCAATGTGGCGAAGAAGTATTATAATACCTACGAGGATCCTAATAAATACGATGCAGATGGTAATATTATAGGTACTCGTGATACTTACGAGCTTCTTCGTGATGCCAATGGCAACTATTATACCATCCCAGGTATGGGAGGTACCTATCAGGAGATGAACAACCCTCTTGCCATGATGGCGCGCCCAGCAGCTAAGAACTGGTCACATAAGTTTGTGCCTAAGTTCTCTATCGACCTCCAGCTCTGGGATAACTTGAAGTATCATTTCACTTATAGTGCAGACCTCAGCTTCTGGGGTTCAGATAGCTACGCCGCATCCAAGTATTACCTCTCTGGTAACATCAAGGAAGAGCATACCAAGGCTAACAAGAGTTCTGAGAAGGGTATCAACTGGCAGGTGGAGAATACTTTGACATACGATAAGACTATTGGCAAGCATAGTTTTGCTGTTGTCTTAGGTCAGAGTGCAATGAAGAATAAGAGTGATTATCTGAAAGGCAGCCGTTGGAACTTGGTAAACGTAAATAAGCCATCTATAGACTATGCTACAGGTAATTACGAGCAAACAATCGTTAAGGATAAAGATGGTAACATTATCTCTGTAGGCTCTCCTCAAATACAGTTTGGCGTGAGCGGTGGAAACAACGTGGTTCATGCGATTTCTTCTCTCTTCGGTCGTTTGAGCTACAACTATGATGAGAAGTACATGCTTCAAGCTACAATCCGCCGAGATGGTTCAAGCCGTTTCGGACCATCTCATAAATATGGTACCTTCCCATCTGCCTCTATCGGATGGAATATTATGAACGAGAAATTCATGGAAAGTACTCGCGATTGGTTGAGCAACTTGAAGTTCCGTGCCAGCTGGGGTAAGAATGGTAATGATAACATCGGTGACTTCCGCTATACCGTATTGA
>ERZ1035070.315-NODE-315-length-16228-cov-16.050764_pt1 | contig 16228 bp, 14 predicted proteins | sample MGYA00520603_ERZ1035070 | MGnify/ENA primary metagenome ERZ1035070 (study PRJEB33766, sample SAMN09781695) | gut metagenome | biome: gut microbiome | host: Homo sapiens | place: Madagascar | study: EMG produced TPA metagenomics assembly of the PRJNA485056 data... | reverse complement strand
TCATGGGCAGTACCAGTGACCTGCCTGTTATGGAAAAAGCATGTAAGTGGTTGAACGACAACCAGATTTCTTTTGAGGTAAATGCCCTCTCAGCTCATCGCACTCCCGATGCAGTAGAGGCTTTCGCAAAGGGAGCTAAGGAGCGTGGCGTGAAGGTTATCATCGCCGCTGCCGGTATGGCTGCCGCCCTTCCTGGTGTTATTGCGGCATCTACCCCATTGCCAGTTATCGGTGTGCCTATCAAGGGCATGCTCGATGGTCTTGATGCCATGCTCAGCATCATCCAGATGCCTCCTGGCATCCCTGTGGCTACTGTGGGTGTGAATGGTGCACAGAATGCAGCAATTCTTGCTGCCGAGATGATAGCCCTTGGCGATGAGGAGGTGGCTAAGAAGGTGGATGCTTGGAAGGCTGGTCTAGGTGCCAAGATAGAGAAGGCTAACAAGGACTTGGCTGAAGTGAAATACGATTATAAGTGTAACTAATCAGGAAGCCCCTTGCTATAGGGGCTTTCTATATCAACAAATATGGTAGATTTATTCAATTATACCCGACGTACCTCTTCGGTTGCGCATATCGGCGCCATCGACCTGGGTGGCGACAACCCTATCCGCATCCAGTCGATGACCACAACCAATACCAATGACACCGAGGCTTGCGTAAAGCAAGCTGAGGAAATCATCAAGGCTGGTGGCGAGTTGGTACGTTTCACCACGCAGGGTTCTCGCGAGGCAGAGAACATGAAGAACATCAATGCCGGCATTCGTGCCGATGGCTATCAGACTCCGCTCGTAGCCGATGTCCACTTCAATCCTAACGTGGCTGATGTGGCTGCCCTCTACTGCGAGAAGGTGCGCATCAACCCAGGCAACTACGTAGACCCTGCCCGCAAGTTTATCAAGCAGGAGTATACCGACGAGGAGTATGCCCACGAGCTCCAGAAGATAGAGGATCGCTTCGTGCCATTCCTCAACATCTGCAAGGAGAATCATACAGCCATCCGCATCGGCGTGAACCATGGTTCGCTCTCCGACCGCATCCGCAATCGCTATGGCGATACGCCAGAGGGCATCGTGGAGAGTTGCTTGGAGTTCCTGCGCATCTGCAAGAAGGAGAATTTCCACGATGTAGTCATCAGCATCAAGTCATCCAACACCGTAGTGATGGTTCGCTCCATGCGCCTCTTGGTAAGCGAGATGGAGAAGGAAGGCATGAACTATCCTTTGCACTTGGGTGTGACCGAGGCTGGCGAAGGTGAGGACGGCAGAATCAAGAGTGCCGTAGGCATCGGAGCCTTACTCTCTGATGGCATCGGCGATACCGTACGTGTCAGCCTGAGCGAGGAGCCAGCTGCCGAGATACCAGTGGCTCGCCACTTGGTGGATTACATCGGCAAGAAGCAAGGCCAGTTGATGATTCCTGGCGAAGCCTGCCCATCCTTCGATTGGCTGCGCCCTATCCGCAGAGAGACTGTGGCTGCAGGCAATATCGGTGGCAGCAACGTACCAGTGGTGGTAAGCAATCGCATCAATGGCGAGAGCACCCTCTGCGATAATGAGGATGCCAAGCCCGACTATATATATATAGGTGGAAAGAAGCCAAAGCAGTTTGTGCCAGGCCAGAGCTATATCGTGGATTACAACATCTACGAAGACTTGAAGCAGAAGCCTGAGACCACAGGTGCCAAGCTCTATCCTATCTTCCCAGCCATGGCGATGCCGCTCATCGCCAGCATCAAGGCAGACATCAAGTTCCTCACCTTGCAGTTTGGCACACCAGCCGAGGAGTATCTCGCTTGCCTCAAGAGCCATCCAGAGGTAGTGGTGGTATGCGTAAGCAATCACCAGAACCGCTTGGGCGACCAGCGTGCCTTGGTACATGAGATGATGAACGCCGGCGTGAAGAACCCAGTTATCTTCGCCCAGATGTATCAGCACAAGGCAGATGAGAAGAGCGACTTCCAGTTAGAGGCAGCCGCCGACATGGGAGCCTTGATGATAGATGGACTGACAGATGGTATCTGGTTGATGAACAATGGCGACATCCCTGCCCAGACCATCGACGAGACCGCCTTCGGCATTCTCCAGGCAGCCCGTCTCCGCACCTCCAAGACCGAATATATCAGTTGTCCGGGTTGCGGCAGAACCCTCTATGACCTTCGTGAGACCATCGCCAAGATCAAGGAAGCCACCAAGGGCATGAAGGGCTTGAAGATAGGCATCATGGGCTGCATCGTGAACGGTCCAGGAGAAATGGCAGATGCCGATTATGGCTATGTCGGTGCCGGTCCTAACAAGGTAAGCCTCTATCGCAAGCAAGTATGCGTAGAGAAGAACATTCCTCAGGAGGTAGCCGTAGAGCACCTGCTCGCCCTCATCCAGTCGGATAAGGAAGGAAAATAAAGACACAATATCATAAATGCAAAAAGGTCAAGCTTCGTTTCTGAAACAGAGCTTGACCTTTTCCTATATTATTTCGCCACGAAAAGTTGAAAAGCAATAAATAAAGAGATAATATTTAGTGTTTTTTAAAACAATTCATCCTCGTTTGGTATACTAAGCAAAGTATCTGTTACACAGAGTAAAGTTTGTTTGGCAATAATTATCTACCTTTGTCTGCATATTTAAACATAATATTTATCATATTCAAAACAACGCAATCATGAGAAGAATCCTAATCATTCTTATCACGCTGCTATCCATCACCAACAGTTGGGCGGCAAGTAGCAAATCTTCCATTTGGGTACAGCCTGTTGTGGAAAGCAACAGTAATGCCAGTAACCCGATGGCCAGCAAATTGTCGATTACCCGAGTGGATTTAGATAAGAAAGAGACCAGAATATATATGCATATCCAGCACTATCCCAACTATTGGGTGTTGTTTGCAAAAGATACTTATCTCAAAGTAGGTGATCAGCATTATCTAGTAAAGAGCTGTGAAGGGTTGGAACTGGGCGAAAGGTTCTTTCTTCCTGCTGAAGGCTATGCTGATGTAGTGTTCCATTTTGCACCATTGCCCAAGAATACACAGAAGTTTGACTTCATTGAGGGAGATGGAGAAGGGGCATTCCGTATACTAGGCATACAGTCGGTTGACACACGTGCAGAACAAGTATTTCCATCCTTGTGGAGAAATACCACTACTGGCGATTGGGATATAGCATTCTATGATGACTTTGCCATCTACGACTGTCATTTCTGGCAATATAAGGACAAGAAACAGAAGGGAAACAAATACGATTTCGTGCTGACCGATGGCAAGCGTGAAATCCCTGTATCCGTGGACAAGAACAAGCAAGGCAATCGCAGCATCACCATCAATGGCAAGAAGAATGAATATGACATCATCACTACTTTTACCCTGCCTGATTATCCACAAAAGGATGAATTGGCTACTATTAAGGATACCCACTATATAGGTGATACAGCCACCGTGATAGGTTGGCTCAAAGATATGCCCCAGTTATTCTGGAATCAAGGAAAAGAATATGGAGCCATTCATGAAGACCTGTACCTTTATGGTCATCAAATATCAAATTTTGTCAAGTTGGATTCTCTTGGACGTTTTGAACTCAAGATACCATTGCTCAACTCGTCTGAGGTGCTCATGGATTGGAAGCATACTTTTATCTCGACCGTGTTGGAGCCTGGCGAGACGTATTTCCTGTTATACGACTTTAAGAACGGAACGCAGATGATGATGGGAAAAGACTCTAGGTTGCAAAACGAACTGCTGTCGCATCCTATCCCACGTTTTGATACGCAATATCAAGATATGTATAAGAATACCAAGACTGCACAAGAGCATTTTGATATTCTGACACCTCGATATACCCAGGTGATGGAGAAGGTAAGGGAATTATCCCAGATTTATCCTACTCTCTCCAAACGTTATCAAGACTATGTCTCTGAATACGAGAAATGTAACTATGCCCAAGCCTTGATGCAAGGTTGGGGATTTGTGAAAAACTATGATTTTCCAAAGGATAAGACGGCGCAGGTGGTAAAACTGTGGAAGGAAATCAAACTCCCTTATACGCTTTATCAGAGCTATGACAATCTGATAACAGACATTGTCAGACAAATGGTTTTCGACAATTATTGGTTGACATACAATGGACAAAGGGTGCTTCTGAACGAAACCTATTATCCACAACTCCTGGAGTTGCACCAAGCCAAGGGAGATATTACCATTAGCAACCAAGAGATAGCAACCGTCAAGTTGTGGTTGAAGGGATACAAAGACTACATTGTTAAGAGAAGCCAGACAAATGGCAAAGATTTGGATAAGATTGCAGCGGATTTCTTCAATTCTGATGTTAGCATAAAAGCTCAAAACATCCTTGCTCGAAAGGATATTGCCAAGATGCTAATGGAAGAGAAACCACTTGTAGATTTCTATTTTGAAAGAGATATTGCAGATAGCTTGAATTGCAACCAAGACCAGCATGACATCATTATAGCTAAGAGTTTCAACCGTTATATGGAGGGTAATTTCTTGCCACTCAGCGACAAGGAAGTGGAGCTGGTCAAGCAAAGCATCAAAGGCAAAGCTGCGCTAGAATCGGTCATGACAAATCACCAAAGACTATCAGAAATCATGCAGAGGGACATCTCTCAATACCCTAGCATCAAGAAGATTCCACAGGGCATCTCTGACGGCGAGCAGTTGCTTCAAAAAATCTTGGAGCCATATAAGGGTAAGATGGTATTACTGGATGTATGGGGCACATGGTGCAGTCCTTGCAAAGATGGTCTTAGTCAGTCGCAGGAAGAATATGAGCGTCTGAAGCCATACGACATGGTATATGTTTACTTGGCATGCCATAGTCCGGAGAATTCTTGGAAGAACATCATCAAGCAGTATAATTTATTGGGTGACAACATAACTCATTACAACTTATCAGAATCTGAGGCTAAGGCTGTGTTGGATTACTTGAATGTACATTCATTCCCATCCTATCGTCTCTTCGACAAGAATGGAAACCTGGTAGATAAACCTGTGGATGCCAGAAGACTTGATCAGTTGGAGCAGGTTATCCAAGCTCTGACCAAGTAGGGAGTAAGAATCAGACGTTTTATCCTAAAACTACTCGAAAATCAAAAGTTTTAGGATAAAACGTCCTAAAACTTATTAAAAAACGGAAGTTTTAGGATGATTTGTCCTAAAAAAAGTGTATCTTCGCAGCATATTAATGAGAAAAGAGCATCATGAAAAGGATAGAACGACATATTTATCTAGACAAGCTGATAGCTTTCAAGGATAAGAATCTGATTAAGGTAATAACAGGCATTCGCCGCTGCGGCAAATCTACCATCATGGAGATTTACCGAGATTGGCTCTGCTCGGAAGGGGTACAGAAAGAGCAAATCATATATCTCAACTTCGAAGATTATGATTACTACGAACTGCGCGAGCCCAAGAATCTGTATGCTTATATCAAGCCCTTGATACAAACAGACAAGATGACCTATATCTTCTTTGATGAAATACAGCATGTCAAGGACTTTCCGGATATCGTCAATAGCTTGAACCTGAAGCCCACGGTAGACCTCTACATCACTGGCTCCAATGCCTATATGCTGTCGAGCGAGATTGCCACGCTGCTATCAGGTAGATACGTAGAAATAGCCATGCTCCCCCTCTCTTTCAGGGAATACGTGGAAGGCATCGGTGGAACAGGCAATCTGCCACAAGCCTACACAGACTATATCACCAAGAGCAGTTTCCCATATACCTTGGAACTGGACACCCCTGCCGAAATCAGTGACTATCTGAATGGAGTGTACAATACCATCGTGGTGAAAGACATCATGAGCCGCAAGAAGTTACCAGACGTTATGATGCTGGAAAGCGTTATCCGTTTTACAGCCGATAACATCGGCAACATTCTCTCTACCAAGCGAATAGCTGACATCATGACCGCTGATGGCAGAAAGATAGATCAAAAAACCGTGGAGCGTTATCTCTCAGCACTTTGCGAGACATTCTTTGTTTATGAGTCTAAGCGCTATAACATCAAGGGGAAGCAGTTGCTGAAGACGTTAGGCAAATATTACTTGGTAGATATCGGTTTGAGAAGAATGCTCCTGGGGTCCCGCTCCTTTGATGCAGGGCGTATCTTGGAGAACATCGTATACCTGGAGCTTTTGCACCGCCAAAAGAAGGTATATATCGGCAAGATGGATTCACTAGAGGTAGATTTCGTGGCTATTGATGAGAACGGCATCACTTATTATCAAGTGGCAGCAACGGTCAGGGACGAGGCTACTCTGAAAAGAGAGTTAACTTCGCTCCAACAGATCAATGACCAATATCCCAAATATATCCTGACACTGGATGAAGATCCAACCGCCGACTACAACGGCATCCAGAGAATCAATGCCTTGAAATGGTTAGTTGGGGAAGTAGGGTAGATACACATTTTCTAGCGATAAAACGGGATAAAATATCCTTTGGAAGGAAAAACATAAAGGTCAAGCCTGGAACTTCACAACCCGAGCTTGACCTTTTATCTGTTTGAGAGAGATTTTATTCTATTCTTAACTTTTTTCGTTTGCAAAGATACTGCTTTTTTCTGATATGATATGTTATCAGAAAGTTATCATTAGGTTAAATCTTCTCCCAAAGCATTGTATTTACAGAAAAAGATGTAACTTTGCAAGCAATTAAACAAAGATACTACGATTATGGCAGAAAACGTAAAGTTACTCTTGGTAGAAGATGACGAAAACCTGGCTTACATGGAGAAAAGTAGCCTAGAGGACATCATCGGGGGATATGAAATCAAAACAGCCATCAATGGCAAGGACGGACTGGAAGCATGGAAAAGTTTTCAGCCCGATGTCATCGTGTCGGACATCGACATGCCTATCATGGACGGCATCGAGATGGTGAAACGCATCCGAGAGATTGATGGCGATACCATCATCCTCTTTACCACCGGACTCACATCGCCCAAGGACCTGAAGGCGGGATATGCTGCCGGAGCCAACAACTACGTGAAGAAGCCTTTCCTGCCCGAGGAGCTGGATGCCCACATCCAAAGCTTGATGAAACTGAAGCAGGGACGCCGCAGCACCAATGCCGCTGGCACCATCAAGCTGGGCAAGTATCTGCTGGATGCCGACCACGCCACCCTCAAGAACCAAGAGGACAATACGGAAAAAATGCTGACAGCCCGAGAAGCCAAGATACTGGAGATACTGGCGGTGAACAAGAATGAAGTGGTGCGCCGAGAGGCCATCCTGAGCCGATTCTGGGGCGTGGAAGACAAGGACTATTTTGCCTCCCGCAGCCTCGACGTATTCATCAAGAAGATTCGCACCGCCATCGAGGATGAGCCTAGCGTGGAGCTGAAGACCATCCGAGGCGTTGGCTTCAAGCTCATCGCAGAATAAAAAAGATTACAAATCAAAGAACAAACGCTTATGCTGAAAGCAATATTATATTACATACTGCTGATTGCAGAATATATGATTACCCTCATCATCGGTGGGTTGGCAGTGGGATTTTATGTATCCATCGCCATACAGACGGGCTATTATAAGAGCCATCAAGCAGCCCTTGAGAGTGCTGGCACGATGATCATCATCAGTTTCACCGTGCTGGCAGGACTCATCGTGTGGCTCACATTCAGCCATTATAAATTCTCCAAGCTCTCGCTGGGCAAGGTGGTGCCGCAAGCCAAATGGAAGGCAATGACCTATCTCACCCTTCCGATACTTGGCATCACGATGGCATATTACGCCATACTGAATCTGCTACACATCGACTTCATGCCCAAGGAGATGACGCAAATGAACTTCCTCACCCTCCTCCCCTTTGCCATCGTTGGCTCCTTTATCTCCGCCTACGTATTCTATGGCGCTATACAAGAGGAGCTTATCCGATGTGGCAAGAAACTGTGGGTACAGACACTCACCCTCTGCATCATGATGCTGCCGCTATGCTTGCTCACTGAGTCGGCTACTGGCAATGTGATGTATTACACCGTGCTGGGAATGGTCTCCACCGTCTATGGCTGTTGGGCTTACCAGCTAACCCGAAGCAGCATTGTGCTCTACGCAGTATACCTCATCCCCAACTTGGTGTCGAGCGTCCTCACCTCCACTCCGCTCTGCTATGCCCTCATCATCGTGGGCATAGCCATGACACTAGGCGGAGGAATGTGGCTGAAGAAACATAAAGATTCGATAATAGCAGAAGAAGATGAAGACGAATAGAGCCAAGGCACTAAGCACCACCGCCCTGATAGCCGTATTGCTGATGCAGCTGTTCTGGATGTGGAACACACTGGATATGACCATCCACCAGATGGGCTACCAAGACGTATGGTTCTTGGCTCCCAATGTCAGGGCAGAGGCTCTGCTCTCTGCCTTCCTACAAAGCCGATTCACGGTGCTTACCTCCATCCTCACCACCATCGTCATCATCCTGAGCATCATCGACCAAATCAACTATATCGACGAGCAGGAGCGCATCCGCCTCTTGCGCGAAGATTTCTCATACGCCATGGTTCACGACATGAAGTCGCCCCTCACCTCCATCATCATGGGCACCCGATACCTGCATAGCGGGGTACTGGATAAAAAGCCAGAAATGAAGGAGAAATATTTTGACATTGTGGAGGACGAGGCGCAGCATCTTCTCTCCCTCATCAACCGCCTGCTCACCATCTCCAAGCTGGAGCATGGCAAGCTGACCATTCGCAAGACCGAGGTGGAACTGGAGCCGATGATAGATGACGTGGTGGATAAATATGAGGCGAAATCCTCCAAGCCTATCCACATCACCACGCAGATAGACTGTGCCACCGCCCTTGCCGACGAGGAATATCTGAAGGAGGCCATCAGCAATATGGTGGATAATGCCACCAAATACTCGAAGGATGAAATCCGCATCAAGATTTCCACCCTTGAGGATGACCATCAGGTATATATCAAGGTATACGACGAGGGTATCGGCATAGCCAAGAGCGAGCTGAAGACCATCTTCAACCGCTATGAGCGTGCCGCCGAGCACGAGAAGAATCCCCAGAAAACCCGTGGTGGATTTGGCATCGGCCTGAACTATGTGCTCCAGGTTATCAACGCCCATGGTGGAAAAATCAATGTGAAGAGCGAGAAGGGGAAATACTCAGAATTCACCATCTCGCTGCCAAAATAATATTATTTCTTGCCTGCACATTATTTTCTTAGTCTTCGATCAATACAGCGTGGTCCTCATAGGCATCAAAGTCGAGGTTTATGTCGGCACCGCATCGCTTGAAGGCAGCCAGTAGCTCCTGCTGCTCCTCGGGGCAGATGAGTACTTCTCCATTGCGAGCCTTATAGAAGCGGCGCTTGGTATAGGGAGTGTACATGTAAAAATAATGTACGCTGCCGTGAGGGATAGAGGCATAGAGACGGGTGAAGCCCCGAGCCCATCGCTGCTTCTGGGCTGTGAGATGATATGGGCAGGGCGCGCCATCGGGCACCAGGCGCCCCAGGTTCATTACCTCGAAGTAATCTTTCGCTTTCAGCGCCTCGAGATAATAGGCGTGGCGAGCACAAGTGTTGCTACGGCTGCAAGCTGCATTAGGACATTTTGCAGAATAAGGGATGTTTACTTTTTCCATTGTATATTATATGTTTTAAAAATTGATATCACTATGTTTAGAAAAGTTCCTCACTGGGGCACAAAAGTGCCCTCGGTGAGGGCACTTTGGTGCCCTGCCGAGGAACATATTGAGAGATGGTGGATGGGGATTGGGAGACATCGGGGAAGCGTGGTGGAGAGAATGGGATTGCGATTTAGACCGCACACCGCACTGTACCATACTTAAATATCTGTGATACAGAGTGTTTAAGCCAGTGCGGTGATACTAAAACACCGCACTAACACCGCACAACACCGCACTCGCCAAGCCTCCTATCAATCCTTATCATCAAGCATTTTAACTATCTGACACACAACCGATAAGCTCTACCCTTAGAGGTTCGTTTGGTCTCACATCCAAGAAAACCAAGAGCCAACCCGATGCGAATCTTAGTCTGATGACCAGCCATCAACATAGGATAATGCTCATGCAAGGTTTCAAAGATTTCTCCCATCAGCATCCACTTACCTTCAGTAGTATCCTTGGGCAGTAGCAAACATGCCTTCACCATACAATCCATGTCATCCGCCTTGAAGAATGGATAATTATGTTCTTGTATGCGAGCTACCTCATCATTGTTAAACCAATAAGGAGTATGGCTATCCTTGAGTTCATACATTACTTGCGCATAGAGTTGGCCATAGTCTATAGGCGAGCCATTGTCAATATATTTCCCAGCAGGAATACGAATACAGATGAATCGACGACTACCAGTGGCATCGCAGAGCGGATGCTCATCATTGGTGGTGGCAAGGAAAGAAGCATAGCGAGGACGATCGGCTTGGCTTCGGCCAAAGATAGGACGACCATTCACCTTTACCTTAGACAATGTTTGCTTCAGCTTGCCCTGCTGCGAAGCACCCATATTGGCAAACTCATCAATATTGACATATAGATTGTGAGTAAGCGCCATCTCTGTATCAAACTTATTGCCAAAATTGATATGATCCAAGAAATACTCACGCAGCATCTCTGGCAAGAGGCGATTGGCAAAAGTACTCTTACCACATCCCTGATGACCGATAAACACGGGAGTAATCTCATTGCCATGCAGCATATCCATGTGCAACCAATGAGCCACAGAAGAGCGAAGCCATGTGGCGCACCAAGCCAACAGCTCGCTGGTGATACCAGGGATTCTATTGAAGAGATCAGCCACATGATTCTCCCCATCCCAAGCAGGCAGATTGTCCAGATAATTCTTAATAGGGTCATAGTCTGCCACTGCATCCGACTCCACATACTCCTCGATGTCCTTACGAGGAGAAGACTTGCCACCAATGCCCAATTTCTTAGCTCGGCGAACAATGGAATTCAGACATTCCTTTGTGAAAACCTTCCAAACCACTTCTGCCGAATCCTTCAATGGAGTATACTCCTCAGTTTCTACACATTGTGTTTCATCATTCTGAGGAATATCATCCTTGTCATTCAGGATGGCAAACTCTGTCTTTCCACTCAAAAGGTTACGACGAAAAGCATAGTTCTCACTCAAAAAACTCTCTACAAGATAGATTGTAGAAGCATTACCTACTGTCATCTCATGGGATGACTCATTCTCTAAAATATTAGTTTCGTTTGTCATAATTAATTAATTGTTTATTAATAGTTATTGTTACAATGTTCATCTGTCTTGAGAAGCGTGAGGTGTTGTGAGGTGTGTGTGAGGTGTCTGCCCTGACACCTCACTACTCTAACCATCACTATATCTGATACTTACAAGCATTCCGTGAGGTGTGAGGTCTATTTGGCACATTCATCTTCACGCCACTGTCTTCTCAATTAGGTTTCTAAACCCGATTGCAAAGATAATAAATTCAAGAGCCGATTGCAAGTTTTTGGGCGCGATAAAAAGCCGTTTTCTGCAATTTGGGAAGCCACAAGGGGGTGCTCGGGAAAAGGATTGGGAAAAAATCGGGAAATCTCTCATTTTTAACGCAAAACTTTTGGAGATTAGAAAATAAAAGCGTAATTTTGTTGCCAAATACTTCAATTTCTAAAAAAAATAGATTATGAGTACATCAACTATGCGTGTGTCTGCTTCGTTTAGGCTGAAAGAAGCTCTCTTACAGGAGCTCAAAGAAAGTGCTAAGGCTGCCAATCGTAGCCTAAACAATTACGTGGAAAATATCTTGTTGGATGTTATGAAAACTGTAAAAAGAAAGGACGCAAAGGATATATCTCCAGAATTACAAGCTAAGCTTGATAAGGCTAGAGAAGAATACATATGATATTTATGATGACACCATTAATGTGCTTATACTGGAGGTAGAAGGACATTATAACGATAAGTAAGCCATAACTAAAAACAATACAATATGGAAGAACCTATGCCAGACTTCGACTACGAAGTATTCGACAGACAAATCAACAACTTTTGCTTGATGATGCAAGTGATGATCAACGGGTGGGAAGACTACAACTCGCAAGAGATGACTTTCGACATCATATCACTCTGCAACAAGGCCTCCAGGCTCTGCTACATGGCAGACCAAGACTTCGTGCTGCAAAACGCTGACGTATCCAAGGAGCGAAAAGGCGAAAACCAGGCATGGTTTGATGTATTCAGCATTCTCGTAACCAGATCGTTCTCAGAATTTTTGCGTAACATCTTCGCCAACCTCAAGAAGGGCAAGGTGATAGAGGGCCATCCATCGCCCATGATACAGAACGAGATGATGACCCTCGTACCCAAAATCCACGACTTGCTGCGCAACGACGGCATGAGCGAAGAAGAAATAGAGAAAGCCGTCATGATGATCAACTTCACGGAGATGGAAATCATCAACAACCAGAAAGCCACCCAATTCCCTGACGTGAGATATGAGGAGCGACTCTGGTATCTGATACGCCTCTTCGTGATGACCTGCTACCTATTGCAGCACTTCCAGAGAATGTTTCAGCTAACCAGCCAGGACATAGATGCCGACGAGGCGGGAAGGCTCACCGAGCTAGCCGTGCAGAAATATATGAGCGATACAGAAACTCGCAACAAGCTGGATCTCTACTTCGCCAACCTGCAATACGACAACGATGGCAAACCGCTCTCCCTGGACCAGCTGCTCAAGGCTCGCAGAGAACTGAAAGACATCGTGCCCGAAAGCCTCAAGTTGCCCTTCCTCAAGAATGCGGGCGACAACCTGCTGATAGGCGAACAGATAAGACACCTGGAATATACCGCCGAAGAATTCATGCTGCTGATAGAGGCCGAGGCCAAGTATCAGATTATCACCGAGCACATCTTCGAGATAAAATATCCGGAACTGGCTGAGCCATCGCTGCCCAACGAGGTTTTCAACACCATTATCAACAATCGGCTGGTGGATATGGAAGAGGTGAGGAAAACCATCGGCAGGATGCTGCACATGGTAAGACAGAAGAACCACTGGTTCTGCGTATGGAGCGTGCTGAAGCATCTCAACCTGCTGAAGCCCAACAGCACCTTTGCCGGCTTTGCCCACCAGATGATGAGCCCGGAGTGGTTTGGCTTCCTAAGCAAAGACCTCCACTTCACGGGCGATAACCTGAGCGACTTTTCCCGCTACTTTGCCGAGATCGACTTCACCAAATGGGACCGCGAAACCTTTCTCCAGAAGAAGGAGCTCTTCGGCATGACGAAATGGTCGGACAAGCTCTTCGACAAGTTCTCCAGCCTCTGCCGGGAGATGTTTTACAGCATCCGTGGCTACCAGTTTCTGGAGGATATAGGGTAATCCAACCTTTGAAGTTTTATAGATTCTTCGTTACGTAAAATTCATAATTGTGTAAAAAAAACAACATTACATTTGGACATATACATTTTTTTTCGTATATTTGCACTCAATTAAAAATGACATAATATGATAAACTATATTCAACAAGGAATTGATAAGAAACTTATTTCTTTCAATGAAGATAGAAGCCGAATAACTTACCTTCACCAAGGCAAGGAGCGAAATTATAATAATCCGGAAGAAAAAGTGGGGCATAACACCAAAATCAGGTGGTGATGCCTATACAGAAGACCAAACAAACGGAATTCCATTTATAAGAAGTGGCAATATAGACATAAATGGCAAATTAGACTTTGCAGATTTGTTGTATTTAAGACCACAAATACACAACACTACAATGAAGTCTTCACAGGTAAAGAAAGAAGACCTTTTAATTGCCATTGTTGGTGCAACTATCGGCCAAGTAGGAATTTATTTAGATGAACGTGAAGCCAATACAAACCAAGCTATTGCGTTAGTAAGATTAAAAAGTGGAATAAATGTTCAATATATCAAAGAACTAATAAAGTCAAGCATTGGACAACTATCTCTTAATAGATTAAAGCGACCTGTTGCACGCGCCAATATAAACTTGGAAGAAATATCCACCATAAAGATTCCTCTTCCACCATTGGCAAAACAGCAAGAGATTGCCGACCATATCACAGCACTCCGTCACCAAGCAGCCCAACTTCAGCAAGAAGGCAAAGAGGCTTTGGAGAAAGCGAAGCAAGAAGTAGAACAGATGATTTTAGGAAAGTAAGCAACGAGTAAGATGAAAAGATATACGATAGAAGAATTACAGAATATGCGTGAATCGGAAGACCACGTAGAATTCAAAAGAGGAGACAAAGGCAACATTTCATATAATGGTGCCCATAAAGATACACCTAAAGAACGCAGAAGATGTATCTTAGGATATGTTGTGGCTCTTTGTAATGAAAAAGGAGGTCGTTTGGTTATTGGCATGCATGATGATTTTCCACACAAGGTGATGGGTACTCAACAAGCCATCAATGCCATAGGTCAATTAGAAAGTGACATCTATCGAGACTTGGGTATTCGACCAGACGTATATGAACTTTATGATGAGGAACAAAAACGTGTACTCATCATCGAGGTGCCTTCTCGCCCTGCAGGCAAAGTATATAAATATGAGGATGTTCCTCTCATGCGTGTGGGTGAAGAACTCAAACCAATGGACGATAAGACATACTTATCCATCATACAAGAACAAGAACCAGACTTCTCTGAGCAGTATTGCTTGGAGGCAACAATGGATGACTTGGATGAAAATGCCATCAGAGTATTAAAAGGGAAGTATGCTCGAAAACAGCATAATCCTTCTTTTATATCTATTTCTAATGAACAAGCACTTAGCGACTTAAAACTCATCAGCAATGGAAAAATTACTAATGCTGCCATTTTGCTTGTAGGAAAAGAGACTTCTATTGAGCAATACTTTCCACAAGCTAAAGTGTTTTTGGAATATCGTAAAACAGAAGCCCAAGTAGAATATAACAACCGTAAAGTTTTTGGACAACCATTTTACATTCTGATAGACCAATTATGGAATGCCATCAATGAAAAGAATGAGTCTATTCCTGTTAGAGAAGGGAGTTACATATTTGATATACCATACTTCAACGAAATGGTTATCAGAGAAATAGTCAACAATGCCTTTGCTCATAGAGATTATCGAAAGAATAGTGAAATCGTAATAAAATTGTATCCTACAAAAATGGAGATAATCAATGCAGGTGGCTTTCCACAAGGCGTTACATTGGAAAATCTATTGACAGTTCCGAGTACTCCTCGAAACCGCTTGCTATCAGATGTCTTGTCAAAAACCGGTATCGTAGAACGTTCAGGACAAGGTATTGATAAAATCTTCCTATATACATTGGCTGAAGGAAAACCAGAACCAAACTACTCATACTCTGATGACTTCTTTGTTACAGCAATTTTGTATGCAACTATCAAAGATTTGGGATTCGCCATGTTTGTTCAATCTATTCAAAACGAATTAGCAGATGATGAAAAATTATCCGTATTTGAAGTCTTAGCATTATGTAAAGTCAGAGACGGTGAACATAAAAACATAGACAAGAAAATCGCAATAAAACTGGAACATAAAAATTGCATTGAAAAGCATGGAAAGACCAATGCCCAGTTCTATACTTTGCCAAGACGTTATTATGAAATGACTGGTAAAGAAGCAGACTATTCGATGTTAGTAGATTGGAATGTAGAGCAATTTCTTGCAGTTTTATCACCATATTTGGTAAAGTATAAAAAAGCAAAGAAGGCTGATATTGTCAAAATTGTTGGTGATCATATTACAGAAAAACAGCTACGCTCTTATCTTAGCAAACTCAGAAAAGAAGGCATCATCAAAACAGAAGGTTCAAAAAGATATACTTCATATATGTTAGACGAGAACTACATTCTTAATAATAAGCTTCGGAATCGAGCTATAAGCATCGGAATGAAAACGATGAAAGAAAATGGAGAGATTTGAAATAGAAAGGGCGGATAGAAGGGCGAATAAAAAGTAGAAAAACTGTTCGTTTTGTAATTTTTAAAAAATAAACTATTTGTATTCAGCCACTTATATTAATTTCGAAAAGGGCGAATAAAAGGGCGAATAGAAACGAAAAAAGGTATTATAGACAACATCTTGCAAAAATATCGCATTTTATTTTGTAGTGTGCGCTTAAAATTGTAATTTTGCACCTTGAAAAGGGTTACACCTTATTAATAATAGAAGAAAATAAAAATAAACAAGATAAAAAACAATGGAATACAACTTCAGAGAAATCGAGAAGAAATGGCA
>ERZ1035070.314-NODE-314-length-16237-cov-9.791002_pt1 | contig 16237 bp, 21 predicted proteins | sample MGYA00520603_ERZ1035070 | MGnify/ENA primary metagenome ERZ1035070 (study PRJEB33766, sample SAMN09781695) | gut metagenome | biome: gut microbiome | host: Homo sapiens | place: Madagascar | study: EMG produced TPA metagenomics assembly of the PRJNA485056 data set... | reverse complement strand
GGGTCAAGCCCGATAATGACATAAAATCATAAAACTCGAAGTTTGGGCTATTTATCAACTTGATTTTTTCTATTAAAATGCCGAAAATTTAACAGCGGACTTTTTTATGAAAACAAAGAATTTTATTTTATACACAGCTGCAATAATCTCATGTGCCTGCATTTTCGGGCAAAGCTACATAGAGCAATTCGATTTTTCCACGGAAACTGCAGAACCTGCTCCATCCGTCTACGTTCCATATTCAGACATAGAAATTGAGCATGAATCAATCATGGCGGCAAAAGCCCAAGGACACGTTTCAGAAAAAGATGCCGTAATGACATCTTCAAGCTTTGTAAACTGGACGAAAAACACATTTGCTTCGGACGTGGCTTTTAATATCGAAAAAGCGGGAATTCCACTTCCAAGCGGAAAATCAACTTCTGTAAAAGAAATTGAAATGAAGCTTCCGATTCTTGTAAAAAATCCGCTGCTTTCTCTTTATGTGGACGACACAAAAACTCTCGGCGACCTTGTTCTTGACGGAACTGTTACACTTGAAAGCCTCACCAGAATTATAGACAACAGCAAAAAGACTCCGGCGGTATTTACAAACGACGGACTTCTTTTAACAAAACACACAATCGACATGAACGACATTTCTTCAAGCCTTGTAAAGCACCACACTCCATACAAAAAAATGCAGCCGATTGACCAAGTCGCATCCAGGGAATACACAGGAATTGTTCTTGACGCGCGCGGCTCTTTGCCAGTCCATGGAGAATTCATAGAAAGCGAAGTTTATCCGTGCCTGTTCCCAAAAGTCTGGACAGAAGACATGGAGCTTTTTTATGAGCGAAACATGGTTCAGCCTGAAATAGCAAAAAAATCAGGAATCGTAAAATACTCAAGCTCAGAGTTTATAGAAGACTATGACGGAAGAGCCGGAAAAGATCCGCTTTGGATTACCGTAAAAAAAGTATACGGAATAAACAGATGCGACCCTGTGATTTCAAAAGAAGACTATTTAAAGATTGCTTCCGTTGAAAAAAATGTGGAGCTTCTAAAGAAAGGAAAAGTTGTAATTCTTTTGGACAAGGAGCAGCTTGAGCATAAAGTTTCTGTACCTAAAAAAGACAAAAATTATTACATCGCATATCACCAGATAAAAAAATATTTCTTTGAGCGAAAAATTCCAGACGTTGACCTGAACGAAGTCCTAACAGGAATTCAAATTACAATGCAGAACCTGCGCTTTATCGCTGATTCTTATGAGCTTCTTCCGCAGGAAAAACCGCGCATTGCCCAGATTGCAGAATCGCTTAAAAAAGCCACATCTTCCGGCGAATACACAATTCTGATTGAAGGACACACAGCTGATGTAAACAAGCCGAACGGGCAAATGACATTAAGCATTCAGCGCGCACAGGAAATAATCAAGGAGCTTGTTTCAAACGGAATAGACAAAAACTTATTCACGTACAGAGGATTCGGCGGAACAAAGCCAGTCGCAGACAACAGCACTCCTCAGGGAAGAGCCTTAAACCGCCGTGTAGAAATCATAATCATGCCAAAAGGCAGCTACATTCTAAGAGAATAGCATGAACCAGTTTTCACGCTCAGAGCTTATTTTTGGCAAAGAAGGAATTGAAAAGCTCAACCGCTCAAAAGTCGCAGTGTTCGGAATCGGCGGTGTTGGAGGATACGCGGTTGAAGCCTTGGCAAGAGGCGGAATCGGCAGTTTTGATTTAATTGACAGCGACACAGTAAGCCTCACAAACATAAACCGCCAGATTATAGCCACGCACAAAACAATAGGACTTTACAAAGTCGATGTTGCAAAAGAGCGCATTCTTGAAATAAATCCACTGGCAGAAGTAAAAACACACAAAGTTTTTTTTACACAGGAAACAAAAGAAACATTCGACTTTTCAAATTACGACTATATAATAGATGCAATTGACACTGTCGCAGGAAAAATCGCGCTTGTAGAAGAAGCGCAAAAATGCGGAACAAAGATAATCAGCTGCATGGGAGCCGGAAATAAAATAGAACCCACACAGCTTGAAGTTTCGGATATTTACAAAACCAGCGTCTGTCCTCTTGCCCGCGCAATGCGAAAGGCCTTAAAAGAGCGCGGAATAAAAAAACTGAAAGTCGTGTACTCAAAGGAAGAGCCTGTAAAAATAATCTATGACAGTTCCGCGGAAACAAAAGGAAATGCAGGAAGACCAGCTCCCGGAAGCACATCATTTGTACCGTCCGTAGCCGGCTTGATTATCGCAGGCGAAGTAATAAAAGACCTTGTAAAGTCCTAGAACTTGCCGGAACAAAGCATAAGAAGACCTTCAACTATAGCCTTATGTTCATTCGGAGCAATTCTTTCATACAAGGAATCTGGAGTGTCGCCTGGCATTACAGGAACTTTTTTCTGCACAAGAATTTTTCCTGTATCGCATCCGCCGTCCACAAGATGAACAGTGCAGCCGCTTTCCTTTTCTTTTGCGGCAAGAACAGCCTCATGGACATTATGCCCCCACATCCCTACTCCGCCGAATTTAGGCAAAAGAGCCGGATGAAGGTTTATAATCTTATTCTTATATTCCTGAATTATTTTTCCCTGCAAAACGCTCAAGTAGCCTGCAAGAACAATTCCGTCAATTCCGCGGAGCTTGCACTCTTCAAGAACAGCATCAGAAACCGCCGCATTTTTTTCTTCACGCGAAGCTTTTTGAGCCGCTTCTTTTCCCATCACGGAAAAAGGACTTTTTACAACGCAGTCAATTCCGGCAGTTCTTGCACGTTCAAGCGCATAGGCATTTTTTGTGCTTGAGATAACAACGCAAATCTTGTAAGGACAGTCCGCATGGGATTTCTGATAATCTATAAGAGACTGAAGGTTTGTTCCTCCGCCTGAAACCAAAACAGCAGCCTTAAACATAGAACTGTGTCATTTCCTTGCTGCCCTTGAAGTCGCCCTTGATGACCTTGTCTGTGTGGCCGACGTAGCCAATCTCATAGGCTTTCATAACAGGAGCTCCCTTTACAGCGAATTTCTTTGCGTTCGCATTGAATCTCTTTAGGATTTCCGCAGCGTCCTTTTTGCTTACCGCAAGAACAAATCCGATTCCCATATTGAAAGTTGAGAAAACATTTTCCGGATCTGCGCCGCGCTTTATAAGTTCATCAAAAATCTCCGGAACTTCCCAGGAATCTTTCTTTATCATTGCAACAAGCTGCTTTTTGCCCTCTTTTGCGTGAGGGAACATACGCGGAACATTTTCATAGAATCCGCCGCCTGTAACGTGAACCATTCCATGAACACTTGAACGGAACTTGCTCAAAACGTCCATAACCGGGCGCACATAAATGCGTGTAGGAGTAAGAAGAACTTCTCCGATTTTTCTTTCTTTTCCGCCGATTGTAATTTTCTCCTCAAAATCTGTAACAAGCTTTCTGATTAAAGAATATCCGTTTGAATGCGGACCAGTAGAAGAAAGACCGATTAAAACATCGCCTTCTTTTATTTTACTTCCATTAATAATGTCAGATTTATCTGCAACACCAACTCCAAAGCCAGCCAGATCATATTTTCCATCATCGTAAAAACCTGGCATTTCAGCAGTTTCACCGCCAAGAAGAGCGCAGCCCGCATCTACACAGCCGTCAGTTACACCTTTTACAAGCTCGCCGGCAACTTTTGAATCAAGCTTTCCGCAGGCAATATAATCAAGGAAAAATGAAGTCTTTACACCGCTGCAAAGAATGTCGTTAACGCTCATTGCAACACAGTCAATTCCAACTGTGTCATAGATTCCCATCTGAAAGGCAATGTCCAGCTTTGTTCCAACTCCATCTGTTCCAGAAACCATAACAGGATTCTTCATATTCTTTGGAACTGCAAACATTCCATTGAATGCGCCAAGCTCGGTCAGCTGACCAGGGATTCTTGCACGCTCAGACTGCTTCTTGTATTTGTCAACAGCCTTGTAGCCCTCGTTAACATCAACGCCAGCTTTCTTGTAGTCAAATTTTTCCGCCATGATTCCGTTCCTTAAAAAAATTATTTTTATAATATACAGTTTATTTTGTTATTATTCAATTACAAGAAAATTGACACAGTAAAATCGAGAATATCAATATAATCTCCGCAAAGCTAAAGCCGCAGTATCATTGCTGCGTTAAGAGTTCCTAAAAACAGAACTTGACAAAATAATACTGTGTGAAATAGAATTTATGTATGGAGGCGAGCCTATGGCTACAATAATGGAAAAGGATGTTCTCCTGGAACTTGTTTCTTACAGCCTTGCAATGCTGCACAACAAAGAGGATTCAGCAGACGTTTCTAAGAATATAAGAAATCTGAGGATTATGAAAAAAAATCTTATAAATACAGAATTCGACAAGATAGATTTTCAGAAAACGCGGAATCTGATACGAGGTCTTGAAACAGTATGAATTTTATAGTTGGCGAGCTTAACTGCTCAGAACAGGAATTTTCAGAAAAAGTAAAAAAAGTCTGGAAAGATATTGTTGAGGATGACCCATTTATTTCTGCTGCTCAGGAATCTCCAGAGGGCTTCGTTCTTGGCGGCCAGCCGGGAGCGGGAAAAACAACGCTCACAAATATGCTTTCCGCAAGATTGAACAAGAACATAATTTCCATCTCCGGCGATGACTTCCGCCCATATCATCCTCATTTTGAGGAAATCCAGAGCCTTTACAAAGAGGAGTCGCCGAAATACACATCGAAATTTTCAGGACGCATGACAGAGGAGCTTATAGACAAGGCGGTCACTGAAAAATACAACATTGTTGTCGAGGGAACATTCCGCACTTCTGCGACACCTGTCTCGACACTGAAAAAGATGAAACAGGCCGGATACAGGACTGGAATCGCGATTCAAATCCAAGAACTTTCTGCACGTCAACCTTTTTCTGTCCGCACGAAGTGCACAGCGGAACTGTAAGCATAACAAGCCCGCACAAAAGCCTTGCAAAAGACAGCCCGCTCTTGCAGCCGACACCAAAACCAAAACATTTTTTTAAGCTCTTCATTTTTCTACTATGCTCCTATATTTTTTTATCAGCTTATAAAATTTTCCGGCGCAGTTAAGTATTAGCACAACAAGAATTATGCAATTACATAAAATCACAATACTTTCCAAATTTGAAAATACGGATTTTAGCAATGTCCAAAAACTTGAATCAAAAAAATTAATTACAAGGCTTATAAAAATCAAAACTACAGGTAGAAAAACAGATAAAGAAAAGTCAAAAATATGTAGCCGCAATTTAGACTTAAAGTCTTTGGTTTCTTTTTCATTTCCTGCAATATCACTGTTTTTCTTAGAAATCAGTTCCTTAAAAGAAGAATCTTTATAGCCATAAAAAAATGTCAAAATACCTATAACGACCGAAAGCATTTCAATTGTCTTTGAATCCATCTTTAGTTCTTCTCTCCGTTAAAATAATCAACAACTTTTGCTGAAACCTTGTAAAAACTTGTTGAATCATTCAGCTTCTTTATTAAAGGAAGATCAGGTTTGTTCAGCCTTAACTCTTCATTAATTTTTTTTACAAAATAAGTAGAATCAATATCCACATATAAATCATTTTCATCTTTTGATATTTTTTTTAACTTAGAATCTTGAAAATAATTTTTTATTGATTCATAAAGGCTTTTTTTCAATTCATCAGAATAAGTTGAAAGAGTTGACTCCATAATTGTCTTTGCTTGCCTTTCCGTGCAATGAAAAATTAAAGCAACATCATATTCTGACGGAATAATGCCGTCCAATATGTTTTTTATTATGCAGAAAAGTTTTATCTGCCTTACTTGTGAAATTGCAGAAACAGCAAATTTGGTTTCTTCAAGCATTGCCCACTCTTCAAGTGCCGCATCCGCAACTTTTTTCTCGAATTCTGCTATATCAGTTTTTTCTTTTTCACTACAAAAATGACTATAAACTTTGTATAAGTCTTTATATTTTGTTTCCATAAAATAATTTTCTAAATTTTTCATGCTGTTGTTTCACTTTATATTTACACCGTACCCTGCCACACATATCCAAGTGTCATTCCCACACTCGATGCGGGAATCTGTCTTTTTTTTACAATAGCGCCTGCTCGCTTGCAGCTGTTCCGTACCTGCTCCGCTACGGCTTGCCGCCTGCGCTGCACCGGCACTGCACCGCCGCAGCTCGCCATTACTTACCTGCATTGCGGACAATACGGAAACCCAAGAAGAAGTAGGTGATATCGGCGTAGTACAAGAACTCGTTGCCCACCTCGCAGTTGTAGGCGTTGTAGCACCAGCCGCCGCCGCAGAAGTAGCGTTCGTAGCTGGCGCAGACGAAGTAGCGTTTGTAGCTGTCGCCGCCGCAGAAGTAGGTGTGTGAATCCCAGCACCATTCCCAAACGTTGCCGCTCATGTCGTACAGGCCGTAGCCGTTCGACTTTTTCTGCGCAACTGGATGTGTCTTGTCTCCGCTGTTGCCATCATACCAGCCAACTTCATCCAAATTGTCGCTGCCGCTGTACTTGAATTCCTGTCCGCCCTTTGCCGCATACTGCCATTCTTCCACTGTAGGCAGGCGGTAGCCGTTGGCTTTTTCGTTGCATTTTATCTCACTGTAAATGGACGAAGTATAGCCCCATTCAGACACATCAGTCTTATTTGAAACGGAATACACTGGAACAAGTCCATCCATCACACTTAATTTGTTGCAGAACACAACAGCGTCACACCAGCTCACCTTTTCCACAGGAAGGTTCTTTTCTCCCTTGAACTCGCTTGGGTTCTCGCCCATAACAGACTCGTAAAGCTCCTGTGTAACTTCTGTTGCAAGAATAGAAAAGTTCTGCCCCGGAACTGCAATCATAAGTTCGCTTGCCTTGTAGTTTTCCTTTCCAAGAACTTTATGCACGTCAAACTTTTCTTGACTGAAGACAGTGCAGAGCGGAACTGTAAGCACCACAAGCCCGCACAAAAGCCTTGCAAAAGACAGCCCGCTCTTGCGGCCGACACCCAAACCAAAACATTTTTTTAAGCTCTTCATTTTCTACTCCTCGTTAAAATGAAATTGAATCTATTAAAAACACCGCAGTGTTTTATGCTGTTTTCTTTTCATTCCCATGCTTAACACGGGAATTCATAAGCTTACTCATCTGCATTGCGCACAACACGGAAGCCTAAAAACACAGATTTATAGCCAGCATAGTTGTAGTCCTTGTGGTCCACCGTGCAACGATTGGAATCAAAGCTCCAGGCGCCGCCGCAGTAGCTGTGGCCGTAGCTGCCAGTGTAAACAGAGTCTTCAGAATCCCAGCACCATTCGCATACGTTTCCGCTCATATCATACAAGCCATAGCCATTCGCCTTTTTATGCACCAATAGAACAGTTCTGCCTGCTTTCCTCAAAAATCACCGGAACTTTTGAGATTTTATCGCGCTCGTCCTGATAAGCCGCCTCTTCCTTTGGATTTATGATTCTGCCGTACTCAAGTTTTTCCAAAAGTTCTGTCGCGCTCCGCCATACTTTTCCGCACATTCCAGCTTTGGAAAAATAGTCCGGCTCATTTTCAAGATTTTTATAGAGACCGTTAAAGCTGTTCTTCTTGATTTCAATCTGAGGCTTGTACTGCCGCCATGCGTCATTGCGGTTCATGTAGACCACGCAGTACCACTTTTTTTCCGCCTTGTAGTAGAACGGCTCGGTGTATTCAAGTGCAAAAAGCTCCACTTGCGACTGCACGTTCACGTCGTCCACAACAAGAGTTTTTTCTTCCGCGGAATTTGCCGCTGTAACGGAAGTCATTGTTGTTGAAAGATTCGCGTTCACGCTTGTCTTAAAGTAGCGCGAGAGCGCGGCGGTTGCATCGGTTCTTGCTTTTTCAGCTGTGTCGCCGCTTCCGCGCTGCGCAAGATATTCAGAATTCGGATATACAGTCCTGTAGTTCTGAACCCATTGCGGCATCGCCGCTTTTTTTGCAAAAAGCGGCAAAAGACAGCAAAACGCCGCCGTCAAAATGAGGAAAGATTTTTTCATGGGATTTTCTCCAAAGACAAAAAAGGCGGAATCCGCACGCATAAGCACGCAGATTCCGCCTTTAAAGAATTTTTTATAGATGAGTTATAAGAATTTACATTAGAAGAGAGTACGCTTGTAGCAATAGAGGCTAGCAAACTGATAAATTCTCGTCAAGTACATAACGTACATAATGGCATTTTATTATAAAAATATTTTCATGTCAATGTTTGCAGTTTTTAACTCATCCCATCGCCGCCGTCTTCTGCATTTTCTTTGCCATGCTTAGGATTCATTCCTTAGCATGATATTTTTTGCTGCCATTGCTTTTCTTAACCAGGCAATCCGACATTGAGAACTTGCGACGTAAATGCTGCAAGTTACATAGCAGTAAAACAATTCCAGCAATTTCTGTTCCACTCAGATTTCATCAGCTAGAAAAAAGTTTTAGATATTCCTGAAATACAAATATGCGGTTGCGCTGTCGCTTTGTGATTTCCTCAAGCATTCCTTTTTCTACAAAAACAGCGGCTAAATCTCCAGCTGCTTTTGCGGAAAGTCCTGTGATATTCTGTATGTTTTTTATTGAAGCAACAGGATTCTTGAACAGACCTAGCAAGAACGTATGAGCAACTGAATACCGTTTTCCCATTGTTTTAAATCGTTCTTTTCACGGGTCATTGTCAGCTTGTCGTAATATAAAGAGCGATTTTTTTCAAAGAAAGCCGAAAGATACAAAAGCGGTTTTTCAAGAATTCCAGAGGCGACAAAATATAACGTGATAAGCAGCCGTCCGACTCTTCCGTTTCCATCTAAAAACGGATGGATTGTCTCAAACTGATAATGCGCTATTGCGATTTTTATGAGATGAGGAACATTTATTTCTTCATTGTTCAGAAATTTTTCAAAATCGGACATAAGCTCGCCAAGTTTGTCAGCCGCAGGCGGAACATAAACAGCATCCGCAATGCTTGCACCTCCAATCCAGTTTTGAGAGATTCTGAATTCACCGGGCGTTTTCCGCTCTCCTCTTCCGCTTGCCAACAAAATTCTATGGGCATCACGTATAAGCCTGCATGACAAAGGCAATGTTTTTAGTTTTTCAATCGCTTCATTCATTGCCTTTACGTAATTATTGACTTCCAGCCAGTCATCTCTCTTCTCTGGAGAATTCGGCTCTTCACTGTCCAATGCTTCTTCAATATTTGTTCTTGTTCCCTCAATCCGGCTTGAAACAACGGCTTCCTTGTAAATATGCATTTTTATAAACATATCTATATCCGGCACAAACCTTGAAAATGAATTCAGTTCTCCTAATTTTAAGGATGCGTTTTCAAGAAGTGAATTTATTGCATCGTCTTCCCATGAAAAAGAATGATTTACAGGAGAAGGAACAAAATACTTGTATTTGTATCCCGATTCCCATGTTCATCCACCTTTTGATTGCAATACATTTAAAAGATAGTATTTTAAGTAAAATAGCGCAATTGTTTATTTTACTTTTATCATATTAAATAAAATAAAGCTATTGGTATTTTACTTTCATGATGTTTTCGACTTTGTTTTTGTAGAATAAGGTTCAATTTCGAGTTTTAAATTTTAGTGTCATTATAGGGCTTGACCCTGCGATGTTTCTGAAAGAAACTCGCTTGATAGTCTATTGAAATTTTACAACAGATTCCCGTGTCAAGCACTGGAATGACAGTTAAGAAATCCGTAAAATTTAAACACAATTTTCACAAACTATGCTATAATTAATCATATCTCATAAGGAGGTAAAGCAATGCTTGCAGTGAATGGGTATTACGATGGAAATGTTTGTTTACTGGAAGAACAGGTAACTCAAGAACCACAAAAAGTAATCATCACTTTCTTAGAAAAGCCATTTGAAAAAACAAAGAATAAAGTAAATTCAAAAACTGCAGAAACAGAGAAGCTTCAGGTTTTAAAGGAAGTTCAAGAGCTTTGGAAATATCACGATAACTCATCTATTTCTGTAGATGAATATTTAAGAAATATGCGAAAGGGGCGACAGTTTGATATTCGATAGCGATATTCTTATCTGGGCTTTTCGAGGCAAGGATTCCGCCACAAATCTACTCTTATCAGCTAAAGAAATTTATATTTCTGCTATTACTTACATGGAATTGATTCAAGGAGTTTTGAACAAACAGGAACTTTTTCAGCTAAAGAAATTCTTAAAAGTTTTTGAAATTCAAATTCTTGATATAACTTCAAAAATAACTCATATAGCAATGGAATATGTAGAAAACTATGCCCTGAGCAATTCCATGGAACTTGCCGACGCTTTAATTGCCGCAACCGCAGTCGAGAACAGGAAAACGCTCTGCACAGCAAATGGAAAACATTATAAGTGTGTTTCAGACTTACAGCTAAATGTATTTAAAGTGGAGTAAAAATATACAAGCACTCCCACTTTTAACTCAAAATTCAAACGTCCCGCACACAAAATATGAACAAAATTCAAACGTCCTGCACACAAAATATGAAGAAAAATTCATCTACGATATGCACAAAACATGAATATTTTTCTATAAGGTTCAATTTCGAGTTTTAAATTTTAGTGTCATTATAGGGCTTGCCCCTGCGATGTTTCTGAAAGAAACTCGGTTGATAATCCTCCAGCAAGATTGCCGTGCTTAGCATTTCTTTCTGTCAACAAATGAAGTCCAGTCAATTTTGTTAAGTCCGTTTAACAAAATTGACCATAAACTGTTAAGACCACTTAACAACTTGAACAATATACTATAAAATCAGGTTATGGAAAAACTGATAGAACTTTTCAGAAAAAAAATGACCGGTCCACTTCCGGTCTTTGAGCGCGAACTGGAAAGAAAAATAAACTGGAATGCGCGGCTTATAAGCGTGAGAGGCTCAAGAGGAACCGGAAAAACAACGCTATTCCTGCAGCACATAAAAAAAACTTTCTCCAATAATCTGAACAAAGTTCTTTACGTAAACCTTGACAACATTTATTTTTCAAACAATACACTTGTTGAACTTGCAGAAAAATTTGCAAGCCGTGGCGGCACACACCTTTTCATTGACGAAGTGCATAAATACGAAAACTGGTCAAAAGAAATCAAAAATCTTTATGATGATTTCCCGGAACTTCATATCGCCTTCACTGGTTCTTCCTTGCTTGAAATTCTGAACGGCAGAGCGGATTTAAGCCGAAGAACTTTAGTTTATGAGCTGACCGGGCTTTCTTTCCGCGAGTACCTTTCGCTGATAAAAGCACATGATTTTCCAATTTTTACACTCGAAGAAATATTAAAGAACAACGAGCAGATTTCCGCAGAAATCGCATCAAAAATCAAGCCGTTTGAATTTTTTGACGATTATCTGTCATTTGGATATTATCCATATTTTTTGGAAGGAAAAGACGATTATTTTAACCGCCTGAATGAGACACTGAACATGATTCTTGAAGTTGAGCTTCCCATGCTCCGCAGTCTGGAAATCGCCTATATTCCGAGGATAAAGAAACTTCTGGCTGTCATAGGAGAATCAGCCCCGTTCATTCCAAACATAACACAGCTTGCCGCAAAAATTAGAATCTCAAGGCAGACCTTGCTCATATATTTAAAATATCTGGAAGATGCAAAACTTATAAATCAGCTTTATAAAAAATCACGCGGATTAAGCGTCCTTGAAAAACCCGAAAAGATTCTCATGGAAAACACAAATCTTATAGAACTTTTTAACGGAGAAAACGCCAATATAGGTAGCCGCCGGGAAACTTTTGTTCTAAACCAGCTCTTACATTCCCATAAAGTTGATTTTTCAGAGGAAAGCGATTTCTTTGTAGACTCAAAATACACTTTTGAAGTAGGCGGAAAGAACAAAAAGCGCAAACAAATTCAAGAAATTCCAGACTCATACATTATCGCCGACGACATAGAATTCGGCACTGACAGGCGGATTCCTATCTGGCTGCTGGGCTTTATGTACTGATTTTTTTACTATACTGGCCGGACAAGAAAAAAACGGTACAAAATAGAACTTTGCACCGTTTTAAATTAAAAACCAAGTTTTTGATGGTTTCTGGTTATTCTACATTGCCGTTTATTATCTTGTAGCCGTACCTGCAGATTAAAAGCCCTATTTTGGCTTAAAAAAATCGTCGAAAAATTTTACTCATTCGAAAACAATATTCGTCATAGATTTGCACGATTCAATGACTGTTTCAAATGAAATGTTTTTTGCAAAAGAATTTTTCCTGGCGTAGTTTTTCCAGCGGTTTAGAGCCTGGCTATCCTTTTTTAGTTCTTTTAAAAGAGTATTTACATCTTCTTTAAAAAAATTAGTTTTCCGGTATCCGCAAGTTTTTGCAAACGCTTCTTTTAAATTCTCGCAGTTAATTTCACCCATCTTTAATTTGTGAATTATATAGACATCATAAAAATCCTTGCTTCTGCTATTAAAAAGTCCTCTGCTGTAAATTGTCTGCAATTTTTCAGCAAGAATTGTCTCCAGATTATATGCCTTGAAGTTCAGAATATCCTCGGCAATCAGTCTTTTATAACTGTATGTTATTGAACCGGGAGTTATCGGGTCGCCGGTTGCTATGTCTATATTCACTGTCTGACGGATATTCTCAAGATGTCCGATAATGCTTACTGTAAAACCGCCGTATTGGTCTTCGCCTCTTATAGGCTCAATTGATGAGAAATCAAAAGAGATATTGTCATCTGCATTTTTGGAGATTATGTCATTTATAATTTTTACAAGATTTTCTTCTTCAAGATCTTCACCTGCCAGTTTAAAATCTAAGTCCTGTGTGTAACGGTTTTGCACGCCGATAACCGATGAAAGGTAAAATCCGCCCTTAAAAATAAAATTTTCCGCATAGTCAGATTTTGAAAGTCTATACAAAAACGCCTCGAAAAAATATGTCGCAAGAAGAACATTCGCGCTTACTCCGGTTTTTGCGGAAAGATTTTTTATGCGGGCCTGCACAGAATTTTTGCTATAGCTCATTCAGCACCACCATCATTGTGTCATACACTTTTTTTTGTATTCCCATTGTTTTTGCGTATTCAATAAGCCGGTTATGATTTTTGTTTTTCAGTTTTGAATAGTTATAAAGGGCTTTCGTGTAAATTTCAGAATCGATTTTTTCTGAACGGCGGATAAGGTCGCAGACTGTTTTTTCCGCATTGTATGCAAGAACTTTATTTCCTAGATTTGTTTCAACTTCCGCGATTCCAAGCTCATAAGTTTCCTTTTTGTAGTCCGTATGAATAATTGCGATATTTTCCTTGGGACTGAAAGGCCTGTAGTTTTTCGGTCCGGTTACTTCAAAAGTTTGAGGAAGAGAATCCGCAAGATTCAGAAGGTAAAGGGCAGACTCATAAGAAAAGATGAATTTTGGATATTTATACTGGAACACAAGAAAAACATCTGTAATCCAGTCTGGTTTTGCATAGAAACCCGCCGCAAGTTTTTCAAGATTTTCTTTGCGCACAAAGTCCGTAAGAAACCAGGATTGGATTCCGTTTTGGTCAACCTGCCTGCGGGTTATATATCCGCCATTTTTGTTGAGAATGTCGCCTAGTTTTGACGAGTTTGTATTTTCTTGCATTTACAACTTATTTTATGATTTTTTGGTTGAAAACACAAGAAATAATTTTATTAAAAAACTTTTGCATAGACAATATAAGCATTTTCTCCGCTTTGTTCATATCCACCCGAACTCTTTACAAAAATATGCACATATAATGCGGAATCGTGATTTTCTTTCCAAGCTGCCCTACATTGCCGTTTATTATCTTGTAGCCGTATTTTATTTCATTTTTTTTAAGAAGGGAATCCAAAGATGAAATGCCGCCTTTTTTAGCCTTTACTTCAACCGGCACAACCGAACATTCTTTTTCAATCAAAAACTCAACCTCGCTGGAGCTGTCATCACGCTTAAAATAATCAATATTATACATCATAAAATTAAATTGTATAGTCCAATAAACAAAATTCATCAAAAATTGTATATCAGAGTAAACAATCCTGAAATTGTCAGCCGAGTAGACCGTTTTTGCCTTGCCGCCCGGCGTCAGAATCAGCTTTATAAATTCTTCCGCAACGCTGTCTATCACCTCGCAATGCAGAACATCTGAATGGGTATATATTCTTTTCACAACACTCTTGCCCAATGTATTTTCAATATATGCTCTCTTTTATTTTTGTCTGCGGCCAATAAATTCGATTAAGCTGCAAGTGTAAAACAGCGCGTTGCCCACCTTGCAGCCTGATTTTCAAGCAGCGTACAGATTGCAATTCCTATCTTTTATATCATTCCTAATTCACAGAATATAAGATTAATCACAAAATTCCAATGATAATTATCTCAAAAATCACATTTTTCCATATAAATAAAGTGATTATATCACATTTTTCCTATAGATTATACAGTCAAGCTGGATAACGGCAAGATGAATTTTCCAGGAGATGTCTAACAAGTATCTTTTCTGTCATTGTCGGTCTTGACCCGAAAATCTAAATGCGTATATTGCAATCATTTTTAGATTGTCTTATCAAGTCCGACAATGACAAATTGACAGATTGACAACGAGACTAAAAAAGGCTGCCCGTTTGGACAGCCTGTCTTTTAGCAACTATAAAATGCTATTTTTTTAACCTTACAGTTTTTTATATTCATCGCAGTCAGGGTTAAAAATGAATTTGTACTCTGTGCCTGTTTTCATATTGTAAGGCTCTGATTTCAGTGTGGCAGGAAGGTTTGCGAAATTAATTGTGATGTATCCATTTTCTTCGTTTAGTTTATAATCACCATTTAAATCCTTCAAAGTTTTTGTTGCCGTTTTTACAGTGTATGAACCTTTAATTTTGTCACCAGAGAAAGTTTTTTCTTTTGCATTTAGTTTTATTTCCCAGGAAGCTTTTGTGTCACCATTTAGTTTTATTTTTTCACCATCAAAATCTGCTCTAAGTGCAGGTTCTTCCGCATAAACGAATTTAGACTCTTCAACATCTTCGTCATCGTCAAAGTAGTTGCCCAAAAGAATATTGCCATCATCCTTTACGAAATAGCACACAGAAATTTTTCCTGCAAACATATCCGCATCGCCTAAACGTTCTTTTGCTTGTTCAACAGTGCAGCCTTTAACTTTTGCAAAACATTTGTACATATCATCCATTGAAGTCATTTTTTTCGCCATCGATAGTAAAAGAAACAACCTTCAAAGAAAGAAGCCCGGTATTTGCATTGTAAGTGTATTTGTATTCTGTTATTTCTGTTTCTGCTGATCCTTCTGTTGGCTGCTCAACTCTTGTTTCTGTAACAGTGCCGTCTTTAAAGACATAAGTAATTGTCTTAGTCTTTTTGTCATCTGTCTGTGAATACCGATAAGAGTTTCCGGCAAGAACATTTTTTCCTACAGAAGGTAGCAAACCATTTGTGCTGCTATCATCATCATCTGAATCACTGCCATTAGAGCATGATGCGAATACGAACGCAAATGCAAGAAGCATAAGCGCTGTGCAAATTTTTTTTAAAGCTTTCATAAAAAGCCTCCTTGTAAAAAATAAAATATGTGGCATTTTACATCGGGGGGGGGAGTGTCAAGTGGTTATGTAAAAAATGTAGCCTTTGTCCACCCTGCAAGCGTCTACAACATCATGAAAGAGTACGATTTAGTCCACAAATGGGCTAAGAATGAAGGAGAAGCAAAGAAAAAAGGCTTTGACCAGCCCGAGGCTCCGCATGAGCAGTGGCATAAAGATATTTCATACATCAAGGTTCTTGGTGTGTTTTATTATTTTATCAGCATAATGGACGGCTACAGCCGAAAAATTCTGGACTGGGCATTATGCGAAAACATGGAGGGAATAAACATTGAGCTTCTGGTTGCAAGAGTAAAGGAAAAGTATCCGGAAGCAAGTGCAAGAGTTTTCCATCCTCAGAGCAACGGCAAATTAGAAAGATTTCATTCAACGCTGAAAACTGAACATGTCCGTAAGACTCCATACTTCAGTTATGAAGATGCAAAAGAAAAAATGGCACAGTGGATTGATTTTTACAACAACGGGCGTCTTCACGGCGCACTTCTTTATCTGACTCCAGAAGATTATTTTGCAGGAAGAAAGGAAGTAAGGCTTGCAGAACGAAAGGAAAAACTTCATACTGCAGATATAAACAGAAAAGCTTATTGGCTGCAACAGCAGCAGGCTTAAACCACCTTATAAGC
>ERZ1035070.302-NODE-302-length-16494-cov-10.381349_pt1 | contig 16494 bp, 9 predicted proteins | sample MGYA00520603_ERZ1035070 | MGnify/ENA primary metagenome ERZ1035070 (study PRJEB33766, sample SAMN09781695) | gut metagenome | biome: gut microbiome | host: Homo sapiens | place: Madagascar | study: EMG produced TPA metagenomics assembly of the PRJNA485056 data set... | reverse complement strand
ATCTGGTTACTAAAATTAAATTAATAGAAAATGATTCTGATCAATTTGAAGAAGATTATCAATTTTGCAATCACTGTTTTGACTGCCATCGCCAGCGCTTTTTGCGTCAGTTCCTGCCAGGGGTAAGGGGATCCACTCCATACCAAATACTTGCCATAGGATTCATGTACCTTGCACCATAATAGTACAAGCCTGTTTCCTCATCAAACTGTTTGCCATTGAACTTGTACGGTAGGTCTTCGGATGAAGAATGCTCATCAACTAACAGTTCACCGTACGGTAGGTAAGCATCATATTGCGTGATGTTGGCTTTATCATCTGTGATGTAAGACGTACTACCGAGGTGGTCACTGTGATAGAAGAAAGTTTCCTCTTTCGTAGTGTCATTAGTCTATGTAACCATATATATACTGTGCGTACTGTCTTTGTCACCTCAAATTTACGTCCAAAATAATACACTTTACTATCATCAAGAGAATCTCTAAGGAAGTTTTTTCACCATTAACAATAATCGTATATTAATAACTTCATGAAGAGTACCATGAGAACCATTAATACTAACTATAAAATATGTTTTATAAAAAAACTTTTAGTGACGACACCTTTATATATTTCTTTCTTAGATAATGACATGAAAATCAAATTTATAAAAAAAAACATAAGAATTTCGACAATTAATATGGGGGCAGAAGCAAATATTAACCTCTGCATGAAAACTGACCATGGATGCTCTTTATATGCTAGTAAACTAGAATGACCATCCAATGTAAATAATGCTAAAAAGCCAACAATAGGTAACTCTATTAAAAGTAAAACTATATTCTTCCATTTATCGCTTTTTGGTACCATCTGGATTGCTTAATATGATTCCATTTACACTATAGAAATTTGTCCTCTTTGTATTTTCTTGATTATACCACGAGGATACTTTTCCATTAATTTCTCCTATATTATTTTGTAGTGTCACTTTCTCAAGATCTTTTGCAGCATTAAATATACTTTTATCTTTTGTTGCTCCATGCACAGCGTCCCAAGATAAGTTTCCTTTTTTTATCTCACCAACTTTATCTACGTTTTTTATAGTTTTATTTCCTGTCACCCAATCACCTTCATAAGATAATTGAAGAGTGTAAGGAGCCTTAGGTGTAGAGAATTCATCACCTTCGTCCGAGGAAAGATGTAAAATTGTAGTAACTTTATTACCTGCATCTAATAAATATTGAGCTACACCAGCACCATAAGCGGAACCTTCGGAATGAGTTACCATATTAAAACTTTCACCTTTTCTCATCCCAGAAGTAAGCTTTTGAATATTGTCTTTTGCAAACTTATACCCTGCAACATACCGATCCCCTCCACTCATATCTCCGCCCCACATTGAAGAACCATCTATATAATTAGAAGAGTTAATCTGCGAATAATCTTTAAAGAAAGATCTAGCTGCATCTGCAAATCCCCTTCCCCAATATTTTTCTCCAGCAGAACTACTACCTATAATGCTACCTATGCTACCATTCCAATAACCATTTACAAATAAAATCTTTTTCCCATCTGAATCAATCAATCTAATAGGATTAGCACTACAATAGACATAGGCCCCTATAGATTTATACTTCTCCGCCAACGGATCCACCCCATACCACAGACTCGTGACTGGGTTCATATACCTTGCACCGTAATAGTATAGTCCGGTTTCTTCATCGAACAGTTTGCCGTTGAACTTATACGGTAGGTCTTCGGAGCTACAATGCTCATCAACTAACAGTTCACCGTACGGCAGGTAGGCATCATACTGGGTGATATTGGCTTTATCATCGGTGATGTAAGATGTACTGCCGAGGTGATCGCTGTGATAGAAGAAGGTCTCTTCTTTCGTAGTATCGTTTGAAATATAGCCATAACCAGCCTGCGGGTCATCTGGGTTGCTCGGATCATTCCAGCTTACAGGTGGACCAGGGTTGGTATTCGGTGTGGTGTTAGGGCGTGGAGTCTGAATCCAACCCTGTGGCACATCATGGTTACCGAGTTCTGTGAGGACGGCATTATAACCAACACCCGTGTTCTCTGGATCACCGTACGCACCCTTTTCTGTCGGTACACCTGGTGCAATGCCCTGCTGCTTATAGTATGCCTTTTTCTGCTTCTGAATCTGATTCATACGCTCAGCATAGTCCTGCTGACCAGCCGTTACGTATGAGCCGTTACGTCCGTAAACGTTGTTAAACGATCCTGTACCGATACGGCTGGCGATTCGTTTGTCACCAAGGAAGTAATGCTTTGTGAAGCGATTCTTGTTGATGCTGATTATTGAGGCAGGATAGAGCGTGAAGTTATCCGTCTCGTGGAATGTGATTCCCTGCGATGCTCCGTTGATAAACGAAATATTGTACCAAAAGGATTGAAATAACTTTCTTCATCAGAATTCGTATATATCTGTTTATGTAACTTCCTGATGTTCAATATATAGTTTATACGCCTTATTGCCGAATAGTTACCAGATTAATTTTCGAGTCACCTGATTGTTAGATTGTTAACAGCTTTACCTTCTTTAAATAATTTATAGCCATCAGTAGCATATCCTCGTCCTATATATATAAACGACTCTGAAGAGACATCTTCCATAATATAGTCCTTAAAATAACATCCACCAAAGTCCATAGCATCCTCACAAACAAGCCTTAACGGATAATAAACATGGTACGAGTCTTTCGCATACCCTGTATTTTTACATACCAAGAAGCTACTTACATCAACGCCCTTTAGTGCTGGCATCGTTGTATGTAAATATATTGAATCTCCATAGCCCCCATAAATGCTGTCACCTATTCTGGTATAACCATCTATAGTCTCTCCATTTTTTAAGTGGACCCATTCTCCTTTGCTTTTATAGTTATATTTCTTATCTTTGCAAGAAACTAAGAAAGCATATAATATGATAATTATAATGTAAAGTCTCATCTGCTTAGTCTTTTATATGTATACATCTTCAAAAATGAACTAGTCCAACTCATTGTTCCAATTCTGATACCAATATGGTTACTAATTGGAGAATATCGATTAATTTGCCCAGTATTATAGTTATGAATAATACTTTGTATTTGAGAATCCTCAAGCTTACCTACATTTGTATAATTATATACATGATTGTGTCTTAAATACCCAGTTTGAGTCATAAGGTTACTATATAAATTAACAACTCCATTATTTTCTAGGTTTGCATCACGTAATCCTGCAGAATGCCCTAACTCATGGGGGATGGTCCGAGTGTTTGAACCATTTAGTAAACCTTTCACAGCTCTTGGTCCTATCCTAATATGTAATCCGTTTAAATCACTAGTAGCTAATATGGAATTACTTGCAAACCTATTTTGATCAACTATTTCGAAAACATGATCATCTTTTTGAATAACTTCAACAGAATTGACAACCCGTAAATTAATATTCGTTTTAACATTATATTTCTTCGAGGAGAAAGTATATCTCGATTCTATTTGTGCTTTTATTTGATCTCTGACGTTATTAATATTTATTTTCTTATCACTGGAGTTATTATAAACTACTCCTGTAACATTTATAAGTACATTTGTTTTACCATCTTTATTTTTCGAAGTGTGGATATCCCATTTATTACCATCAGAATCTATTAATTTAATAGGATTATCTATACAAAAAACATAACCACTACTTTCAACATACTTCTCTGCAAATGCATCCACCCCATACCAAATACTTGCCATAGGATTCATGTACCTTGCACCATAATAGTACAGGCCAGTCTCATCATCGAACTGTTTACCGTTGAACTTATACGGTAGGTTTTCACTACTACTATGCTCGTCAACCAACAGTTCACCATATGGAAGATATGCATCATACTGTGTGATGTTGGCTTTGTCGTCTGTGATGTAAGACGTACTGCCAAGGTGGTCACTGTGATAGAAGAAAGTTTCCTCTTTCGTAGTGTCGTTTGAAATATAGCCATAACCAGCCTGTGGATCATCAGGATTGCTCAGGTCATTCCAGGAGACAGGAGGACCAGGGTTAGTATTCGGTGTGGTGTTAGGGTGTGGAGTCTGAATCCAACCCTGTGGCACATCATGGTTGCCCAGCTCCCTGATGATGGAGTTGTAGCCGATGTGCGTGTTCTCCGGGTCACCGTACGCACCCTTCATTGTAGGAACACCAGGGGCGATGCCCTGCTGCTTATAGTATGCCTCTTTCTGCTTCTGAATCTGATTCATACGCTCAGCATAATCCTGCTGACCAGCCGTTACGTATGAGCCGTTACGCCCATAAACGTTGTTGAACAGACCCGTTCCTATCCTTGAAGCAACTCGTTTGTCACCAAGGAAGTAATGCTTTGTGAAGCGATTCTTGCTGACAGAGAGGATACTTGCAGGATAAAGCGTGAAGTTGTCCGTCTCGTGGAAGGTGATGCCTTGTGGCGCGCCATTGATATACACACCCTCCATCGTACCATAACTCTTCATGATACGTTCACCAGCAGCGTTGTAAGTGTAACGGCTTGTCTTACCGTTGTCAGAGAGAACCATCAACCGATTATCCTCATCCCAGTACATCTCACGGGTAGTGTTCGTGGAGTCGTTCGTTACCAGAGTTGGATTACCGTTGGCATCATAGGTGTAATGGTCGTGACCAATCTGCGTTGGAGCCGTCGGGTGGTTACTGTCCTCGTATTTATAAGCAAAGTTATAAGATTTGGCAGTTGTCGTTGAGTCCACCTTCTGTACCTTAGTGAGCGGTTCACTCATCCGTCCGAACGACATTACCATATCGTAACTTGCACTTTTTGCCTTACCGTTTGCATGAACAAGGCGGTTCAGTTCGTCATACTCATACGTATGCGAACTCTTTCCGCCCAGCTTCGCCTTGTTGAGTTTTGTCAGCGATGTTGGGTTGGCGGCATTCGTAATACCAAGGATATTATCCACAGCATCATACTGGTACCTGTTCTCCATGACAGTCTGACCGTCCGCTGTAAGGTTCATCACCTGCAGACGTTCACGCTGCTTATCGTAGGTATAGGTAGTCTCCGTGCCATTACCGAGTTTCGTATAGACCGTATGACCCTCCTTATCGTAACCTATTCTGTCAACAATAACGCTCTGACGTCCCTGTTTATTGCTCGTCATGCTCTCTACCTGTCCAGCAGCATTGTAATGGTAGGTCACCACTTCACCATCAGGATAAGTCATCGTCTGCACACGGTTCCAGCTATCATACGTAGCACCATAGACATAAGTCCTGATATCTGCCACACTCGCCATGACCGTACGGACAGTCTTCGTCACCTCACCCTGTCTGCCATAGTAATAGGCTTCACCGCCACTCGCATCCTCTACAAGGGCAAGACGACCGGCACGGTTATACTTATCGCCTGCCTTACCATAGGTATAAGTAACACGATTAAAGAGGTTTTCTGGATAAAGTACCTCATGGAGTCGCTCGAAGTCGTAGGTGTAAGAGATGTAACCCTTGTCAGATATCGACTTCCTAAGCTCTGCCGTGAGCTTCGTCAGGAGGTTACCTGCCGCATCATAGGTCATGTCCGTCTCACCTGCATCAGGATGATTCACCATCAGTTTGCGACCAAGTAGGTCATAGGCATACTTCGTCTCCTTGCCGTTAGGATGCTGAACCGTCATCACCTGTCCGACAGGGTCATAGCTGTACTTCACCGTGATATCCTCACCACGGGCATGCTGCACCGTTTCACGGTTGCGTCCCTTGGCATCCGTATAGCTCTCCGCATGTCGTCCCAGTGCATCCGTGACTGTTGTCTGGAGCATCGGTTCACCGTCATGACTGCCGATAGAGTAAGCCGTACGTGTCACACTTCCGTCAGCAAGCGTAACACTCGTGGTACGGTCGTGTGCATCATACTCCGTTTTTGCCTGCAGGTCACCCGTAGCATGGTTGTAAGTGCCGATGTTACCATAACTTTCCGTCATTGGGTAATAAGCTGTAATGTTACGTCCGAAGGCATCGATGACAGCCCTTCCACTGACGATGGAGACCTTTTGATTGCTTTCACCAGACCACACCACACCCGTCTGCTTCGTCTGGACAGCACGCATCAGTGAGTCGGCGAATGTATAGGTGTCAATGTTTCCGTCCTTAGAATAATGGATGGTATGTGCCTTACGTTCAGCAGGGAAGTACTCAAAGCGGATAGTAAACGGCTGACTGCTCTCTATCTCATACGGAGCACGGATAGTCATCTGTCTGCCCAGTGCATCGTAGGTGTATTCCATCTTCTGCCCGTTGAGGTCAGTCGTTACAGACGGAGCATTCCAAAGACCATCATAAGCCGTGCTGGAGCTATAGCCATATGCATCCTTGACACTTGTCACAAGACTATGATAGAGGTCATCATAGGTATAGGCATAGAACATACGCTGATGGTTATAGTTCTCCGGCTTCGTCATGCGTGTGATGTTACCATAGCCATCGTAAGTCATGTTATAGACAGACGGCTTGTCTCCGTTATGGAGCATGATCTCCGTTATCTCACCGTTGCCGTCCACTTTCGTTGAGCGTTCACGGTACGTCTTACCGCCACTGCTGACAGCGATATGGCTCGGAACACCAACGATATACTTATCGGCTATCTTATGATAGTTGATGTTTGCCTCTAAGCTATAGCCCGTTGCCGTCTCCTTATATCCCTGCAGGTTACCATAGTCATCGTAAGTATTGCTGACAGCAACCGAAAGACTGTCCCCACTGGCTTCATCAAAGTTACTCTGAACAAGCGTCTTTAGGGCAGGGAAGACAACAGCGTCAGCCGTGTTATGACCAACGGCGAGTGTCTTCAGGTCGTAGTCATATAGAGATCCCTGAAGTTTCTTTCCATCAGCGGTATAGAGATATTCACTCGTAACAAGCCCATGCGTATAGTAATCCCTGTTCCTGCCATAGCTCTGTACGGAGTAACGATAGAGTCTGTCACCGTTCTCTGTATCTATCTGATTAGTACGTACCTGCTTGAAACCATAGAAGTCACGCTCACGACGGTCACGATAGCCACCGCTATATTCAAAAGTATTCCTGCTTCGTACTGCTCCGTTCTCCTTGTATCCACCTGTCGTCTCAACCGATGACATCACCCAGCGACGTCCCGGCAAGTCGTAACTTGGAGTTGTCTGCTCATACCCGATATGGATATGTCCACCAAAAGGAAGAGTCACAGAGCGCAGCATGTTCGTTCTGCCCGTAAGGTTACGGTGGACAATAAGCTGCTTTGCCTTGTCAGATATGATAAGGTCGGGACGTCCGTCACCATCAATATCTCTCAAGGCTGCGCTTGTAAAACTAACGCCACTTGACCAAGATTTGGTAACCTTAGTTGTAAACCTTAGTTTTAAAAACAGAATATGTATTGGAATGGAAACAGCAAAATTACCATATTGAGAAACGGACGTTGCCAATGACTCATTGAAACAACCTTGTTGTTCTTCGGAATAAGGAATAAAACCAGAACCCGTATTCAACATTATAGTGAACTTTCCACCACTACGAGTTACCATATCAGGTAAGCCATCGCCATTAATATCTATAAAAGATACATTATATTTTGTTGTCGTCTTTGTTCCGTTGACACCGAAAGAAATATCAGCATTACCAAGTACCCCAATGGATGTACCAAGTCCTGCACCCCATGTGCTATTTTCAGAAGACTCCAATGATGTAACACCGCTACTCTCCTCATTTGTAAAGTTATATCCAAGACCAAACTTCACCTTGTCGCCCAAGAGCATATCAGGTAATCCGTCGCCATTGAGGTCAGTCCAATCACTTTCTGTATGAGAGGTACCAGAAGTAAAGTCTCCACTTGCGCTCACTGACACACTGGAGATGGCATTACCATTGGATGAATTCTTCGTATCACTACCGCCTGGTGTTTCATCGTCTTGTGGTTTAGGATTGATACTGATAGCTAAAGCGTTCTTTGCCGAAGCTTGTTTTGATAGACTTCCATTTGCTCCGACAGTAGAAGAGCTTGCTTTGAATCTTGGTCGACTGACATTTAATTTCATGCGATCTTCACCAAGTGTACCCGTTGCTTTTGTGTATTGAGTAACAATACTGCCATCCACTTCCTCTAACCAATCAGGGTAACCATTACCATTGATATCCATTAGAGCTACCTTGCTATAAGAAGTCTGTGTACTCTTACTGCCACTGAGTCCTGCATAGGAGATTCCACCGCTTACACCATAGCCATTACTCTTTGACTCACTCATGAGCACAGGGGCAGACAATTCACCTGCATTCTTAGTATAATGGACACTGTCTATTATGATAGCATCCTCGCCGATACGAGAACTACAGATTGTATCTAAAGAGATAAAGACATGCTCAGATCCACCAACATACATCCTCTTGTTTGCATCATATCCCATAACAAAGAAGCGCTGTTCGTTGACAGGAGTAAGACTATTTGCAAGTTGATTGCCATCATGTGTAGATTTATAATGCTCGGCCATATCCTTATATTTATCCCTGTCAATGGTCAGTGCTGATACTTCTATTGGCTGGGTAGCATAGGCTTTATTGCCATTATAGGCGAATTGTCCCCATCCTCGATAGAGCCTTCCATAATCAACAGAGTTATACCCAGAGAAAACACAAGCCTCTAACGTATCCACAAGAACACGCTGTTCAGCAGTAACAACTGTAGATGTGGCACTTTGGTAAGAAAGACTATCGCGTAAAAGACTAACTTTGGCATGAGTAGATTTAGATAATTCGTTACTTACTGCAAAAGTAGCAGTCACCTTACCTGTATTTAATCGTTTGATAAGTGTTGTGTCTGTAACTATGATAGTATCTACCTTGAGCGTATTGGAAGTATTCAGACGACAGGTGTGGTGCAATACGGGAAGTCCGTTTTGATCATGTAAAGTGAGGTAAACTGTAGCAGTATCTGTGTCATTCTTTTTATCTTCACGCACAACGGATAGTGTTGGAACAATAAAAAGTTTAGGACGGTATTGTCTATTCAATACGGTAACACCCTGTTTCAACACTTTGCTCCCTGCTATACTAACAGGCTTGTTGAACATCCTACGAGATGCAACAAAACGTACACTTTCTTGGTCATCTTCATAATTATAGCTACCCGCCCATTGTACTTTTGTCCAATCAACTGGGGATGTGGTTGTGATTTCAAAGAAGAATGAAATAGAATCTTTCTCATTTATGTCATCAGTATAATCGTAGGAGCCATTGACTACACTATCAGCTGGAAGTTTAAGCCGTTTTACAATCGTTTCACCATGTTGATCCAAGCGTGTGACGATAAGTGTAACATCATCAGAAGTCTTCCCCTTCATATAAGGAGCGTGAAGCGTAACCTTACCTGTACGATTAAATATAGCAACATTGTTTTCACCTTCTATATAATCAGCCTTGCTATTATATGTTTTTAAGTCTTCTGACAGATACCTATCCTTGCCAACAGGCAAAGATATATAAGTAATTATGGGATTCCAAAGAACTCTGTCGTCCTCACCATCATATCGAGACTGAAGACGGAAGAAAATTCTGTCTCCTACTTTTACATCACAATTAAGATTGTTGGTTTTGCTACCAGCTTGTAATAAAGAGTCGCGGACCATGAAACCATTGCTCTCATGTTGAATGCTGTAGATGATGCCATCACCTTGATTGCTAAGTTTTTTTATAGTACTTTGTATGTTGACCTTGCCAGTAAAAGGTGCGCACCACATCCGGACGGCATCATTCAGTGGATATTCCTTTTCCAAAGAGTCACGGATAACCTTATAGTCTGGAATAAAATGCTTATCAATAGGTGATCCTTCACCAATAATAGGATTGGCAGTCACATTACTTGCAGGACTAAATACAGGTTTACCGTCTACAATATGATTGAAGTAGACCTGACCATTGACAGCTATGTCTGTAAGTCCATCACTGTTGAAATCATAAAGATAGGTGGTAGTCTTGTCCTGATCTTTTGAATGTGTATAAGAAATTCCAACAGAAGCACCAAGTTTATTTGTAATACCAACTTCAACAGCAGCATCTGCATTAAGAGAACGACTGATACTATTACCTTCAGAGAAAGAGTTTACTCCTGGTATCCGTAACTCTTTACCAAAGAGCAAATCCTTTCCATCTGCACTCATGTTTTTACGATAGAAAAGTTCGTTACCTCGTTTGAAAAGCTTATCAGGCAGTCCATCACCATCAATATCTACGAAAGCAACTTTACCTGTATTTGAACTTTTGCTATTAGAGAAAGATGGACCGACGTTTACTGTTCCACCAGTGAAACCTACACCTATCATTGTTCCCCCACCTGTAGTACGGCTTTTTGAAGCTCCACCACCAAGAATACTAAGATTGTCATCACACCCACGAACCGAATGACTGAGGAATGCTTCGTAATCTTCTCCTTCGGCCTTCCATATCTCTGGCTTAGAAGAGAAAAGCCCATTTTTGAGGTCATTGTAATAGTCAAAGGATTGTGTAGCAACCTTACCATCCCTACTATCGTTCTGATCAATGCTCTTTAGCAGCATTTTGCCAAACGGTCCTTCTTCATAGTTTAAGCTATAGCTGCGGAGTTGCTGACCATTATTCTTCACTGTGACCTTACGGAGTAGCCCTTTGTCCCTTTGCATAATGCCAAGTCTTCCGCTACTCGTTACATCTTTTCGGTCTGTGGCTATAGAGTCAATATTGAATTCAATGCTATACAGTCCTTCCGTCTCCCCGAATCCTGTCCATGTATAGCGTTCAGGATAAAGGTTATTGCCAGACTTCATGTAATGGAAAGCAGCAAAGTTTCCGTGAACATCGGTAACACGGTCAAGTGCCCATTTGATACGGTTACCCTTGGTGTCGGTAAGAGAAGTTGCATCACTGACATGACCACCATGACCACCATAACTGTAGACTGTACCATCCTTGCCAGTCACTTCCCAGTAATAGTTCTTCGGGCTGTTACCCTTTCGGATAATCCTACTGAAACCGCCTTCAGTCATTGGATAGAACTGCTTGTCTGCCTGTCTTGCCAAAGAGACAGTCCTACGATAGAGTCGGTCACTGAGCTGCTGTCCCATGAGAAGATAGCTCTCACTTTCTGACTTATCATCGAAACGTGGTACACCCCATCGGGTCTCTATGTCAATACTCTGTACAGGAAGACTCCATCCATAGCCAACAAAGCTACTACCGCCCTCGCTGCTATACTGTAAGCCGGCACTTACACCAATATCATTACGCCCTGCAGGAACTTCGAAAGGATAGGACAGTGACGCCGTACCATTCTGATTAGCTGATGGGGCTTCAATCTGCTGAATACCCGCTGCTGGGTCAGCAGCCTTCAGCTCACTGATTCCTGTAGGGACATAGTTCTGTGTTTCGGGACTCTCTGGAACCTTGATGATACCGTTGATGACATCCGTAAAGTGTGAAGTCTCTGCCATTGCCACCTCACGTTTAGCATCAATACCTTTTGACTGAAGCATTGTCCAACGTTGGTGCAGTTCATCATAATAATAGGTGTGGATATCATCTACGGTATAGCCTTTCGGTATCAACGTGCTGTCGTAAGGTACTGCGATACTTGCCAGATGATGGACGAAGTGATTGCCATGAGGTAAGAAGCGATACCCTGACACAGTATCTGTTCTTGCCATTAAGGTGTCACAGCCACCTGTAACATTCACCATACCCGTAGGCAAGGTTGGTAGTTCACCCTTTCTAAGTGGCGTAATACTGAGAACTTTACCCTTTTCCATAGCCTCACGTGGTACGGCAAGCTGGGCACGCCCAACATTGAGCGTATCGCTGTCGGAGTTGGTAAAGAACTTGCTGACGGTACGTTTGCCTAAGTCTGCAAAAAGTCTTGCAGACTTCCTGTTCGCCTTGTGAGTATCTACACGATTCCCCTTTTGATTTCTTGCGATTTCTTCGGAGATTCTCTTCACAGGTAAGTTCTGTACACTGTCCTTAACTTGTTTTCGTAAGGAAGTAGCCTTTCGGGAAATGCTATCTTTTTGTACAGAAGAGACTGTATTAGTACATGTAGAATCACTGATTACAGTTTCTTTAGCAGAACGATTACTTCCACCATTACAGGAGTTTAGTATGATTCCTGCAAGCAACAGGAACGGAAGGAGGAATGAATGTGTAGAATACTTCATTATTCTTGCTATTTTGTTTCAGACCTAAAGGTCCTCAGTATATATACTTGCGTTGGAAAATTTATAAAGGATAAAAAGAGAATTACTTTCTCACCAGTTTAAATGTCTTTTCTTTGCTACCACTTTGCAGTGTCAATAAGTAAACACCTGTCTGTGGAAGATAGACTTTAGTGGAGAAATATGTATCTGGCATATTCGCCTGATGACTGACAAGAGCTCCACCCACCGTATAGAGTGCCATGTCCAATGGAGCAGCTTCGCTCAGTTCCACCTGGACACCGACATATCCATTCGCCGTTGGATTAGGACTTACACTTACATTCGCAAAGAAGTCACTATTTCCATCGGAAGGATTCATGGAAGGAATTTCTGTGATACCCGTCTTAGATATCTGAAACTCATTCTCAGACTTATTGCCCACATGATCTGTCGTCGTAAGAAGGTATTTTCCTTCTATGAGTCCATCAGCAGACTGTATACTGTCGCTTGTAGTACGATTGAAAACAGACATGTGTTCTCTCTGTAGAGTCATCCTGTAAGGGGCAATACCACCTGTTACTCTGACAGAAAGTGTTCCTGTGCTGCCGCTCTTCTCTGTTGGCTGCTCTACTTCTATTGTTGTAAACATATCTTTGGCAGCTCGTAGCGTGAATACGTCACGTTTGCCTAACGGTATATTCTTAAAGACAATACTATCACCAACTGTCGTATTTGCCTTATGATAACTTAGAGTTTTGACAGGAAAGCTACCTGTTCCTGTTGGATCAACGGCAAGATAGTAGCTCTCACCTTCTGCAAGAGGCTGTATCTGGCGTAGCTGCTTGCTATCAGCTACAACATCAACATTGGGCTTGTCAATCCGTGTTGCTGTATCCATCCATCTTCTACCGAGCCACTTGCCGTAAGCCTTACTCTGACGGAAAGAAAGTTTACCATTGTTGTCACCCCAAAGAAGACTCTCACCATCTTCAAGAGGTTTGCTCATACTGATTGTAAGGAAACCGTCTTCCTCACAGCTCTTGGCTCTTGTCTTATGCAGGGCAGAGGCTTTGTCTGAGATAAGACCAGCTATACGGTGGCTATAGTCCTTGTTGGTATACCCATTCCAAATAACCTCGCTTCTTGAATTAAGGTAACTACTGCGAAGACTCACGCCGTATTTCAATGCGAGGTAGCTTTCCACACGGCAACGTTCTGTATCAGAAAGGCGGCGATCGAAGACGGTATACTCAACAGTTCTGCCATCAAGGTTCTTTACAGGCAGCTTAGTGTTCCCGTTCCGACCGATATGCAGAGTCTGACCGTTGCTCATATTGGAAGAGGTCGTATAGCTGTAAAGTCGCATTTCAGGCAGAGATTCCTTGGCATAATTCATAAAAGTACCGTCACCAAGGTTAGCAGCACGCTCGGTTGTCTGCATACGGGTAATAGATCTTCCGCTTCCAAGAGACCATATTGCCTGTTCCTTTTCGCCATATACATTACTTACGCCGATATAGGTAAGACCAGCACCAGCAGAGACACGGACAGAGGCAGAATCGTGTGACCAGACCATTGGCTTATCTACACCACCAGGGGTCTGAGCTGTAGCAGAAAGAGTGGATATAAAGAAGAAAACTGCTATGAGGTATTTATGTTTCATATAGAGACTGTTTTAATATGATTCGAAAATGCGGTTTATTTAGCTTTGCCAAGTGGAAGACTGTAGCCAATGGTAAGACTGACTGTCTGCAGATTGTTCATACGCTCCTGATATCCATAGTCATTGGCACTGGTGCGGAGCACATCATTAAATCCGAAACCGTATTCCAGTCCTGCCTCAAGACCGTTCTTTATATCAACATAGCCAATCTTTATGGTAGGAATAAATGTCACTCGCGCTTTGACAGATTCTCTCAGATGATCCTGAGTACGTTCAGCCTGCTGTCGGTATACCTCCCCAATGCGGTCATTGGTGAAGTCGATATTACGGCTGCCAAACGGAATAGCAGCACTGATTCCTGCTCCCATATAGAACTTTGGGAAAGCATAGAAACGAAGCAGGATTTGTGGAGTAATGAAATTATAATGAAACCGTGTAGTCTCGGTTATATTTTCTGGTTTCTTGTACTCCGTCAGCTTGCTGGAGAGACGAGTATAATCAATGCTCAACTCTGCACCTAACCTGCGATATTGCCATGTGCCAAAGACTCCAATACGAGGATTTACACCACCACGTTCATTCATTGTGAAAGTAGGACGTATATCATAGTTCTCAATAATACTGCTTAATCCTGAAATGCTGGAATAACCAACTCCTGCCCTAAGTCCAATCCGAAAAAGATGATGGTGAGGAAAAGAGTAAGTCCTCATAGATGGAGTTTCTTTCGGATTCTCCTGTACGATAGAGGGCTGGCTATTCATAGAACTGTCAAGAACATATTCACCTGTTTTATCGTTTACAGATGAAACACCAGTAGATAATGACGGGGAAAGGATAGCCTGCTCTGACGAGGAATGTTTGCCATTAGTGATTTCTCTTGGCATGCTAGACTTTTTATTTCTCCTTGCATTAATACGTGTAACGTTTCGAGACACATTCTCCAGCTTATTATATACACAATCTGAACGTCCCGAATCCTTCTGCACATTTGTCTTGTCTAAAGAAAAAGAGACTGGTGGTGTAGTAGACAGTGATGGAACCTTGTCTGCTGTCTTTTGTTCTATACTCTGCTCAGACTCTGGCTCGTCATTAACACAGCGTTCTATACCCAAAAGAGCAGCTATGCCAAGAAAGATTCCTGCCAGAATATAACGTTTTTTTCTGTTGCTCTTGTCCTTCATAGATAAACTCATAAGGGTTAAAGTTTAAAAAGATAGCTGATACTAAGCTCTATGTTCTGTCCATGGGTTGAATGTTCTGCCCAGTTATAGTCATTACGCTCTGTCTTGATGGTAGAGTTCAATCCGTGAAAGTAACGTAAATCTAAAGCCCAGTGGTTGCCAATTTCATAACCGAAGCCACCACCAACGGCAATATCTGGCTGCCCCGTCAGTTTCTCCTTCATCAAACGTTCCGTCTCAGCTACAGTAGCAAAATGATAGTTTGCAAACTTATTGTCTTCTTGATTACTCTCGTAAGATATGCCCTTGCCATTAAGATTGGCTCCCGCACGCCCTCCAATTGAGATATTAAAGCCTTTGCGCCAAGGATAAATCTTCAGCAGAGCAGATACACCAATGTAATTATAACGAGGTGTAACCTTATAGTTTAACTCCTTATCATCATTATAGACAAGCTGTGATGCCTTCTGCCAATAGCTAAATCCACCTTCAACACCTATGATGGAACCATCAACATGATACTGAGCAAATACACTAACTGTTGGAGTAAACTGCCACTTGTCTTTGAAATTGTAATTGGAATAATAGTCTTCAGGAACAAGGATTTTATCCATTCCTGTGTTGACAGACATTCCAAAACCTAAACGGACACCTAACCGGATAGGTGAAACCTGCGCTGACAAGTTTCCTCCAGAAAGGAATAATACTGAAAATATAGCTGTATTCAAGACTGTCTTCATCATATTCATACACTGTGGTTACATATTGTTAAAATGAGACAAAAATACAAAAAAAAGAAAGAAAACTATTCCGTAAATCATCATATGCATGGGCATTTTTGGCAAAAGCAAATGTACTGATGAAAAGTATCAAGATTACCTTCCAGCGTAAAGTCGTCGTTGCAACACGCTCCCAGTGTCCAATAGGATTTCTGTGCATAATACTTTTTTTCATATTTTTATTACTGTTATTAAATGTCAACTACACACTCGAAGAGTGTTGTTATGTTTGTTTACTTGGAAAAATATCAAATAGTAATTTTACCAGTGGCAATCCATTACTCACTTTAAATGCGTAGAATGATTATACCACTAATCTGTATGGTATATCCAACACTGTATTTATGCAATGCGAATAGTCCAGCGTATTTCCATTTATATCACATAGGAATAATTGAACTTCAACTCCCACGTCACTGGAAATCTCTATTTGACGTAGTTCGTCATCATAATTTACATCAATAGAATTTCTCATAGGAGAACGGCATACCGTTGTACTACCAACCACATTACCTGTTTGCCATTTTTCTATTGTCTGGATCTGCAGTTGCACCCTTCATCGTCGGCACTCCCGGCGGTGTGCCGAGCTGTTTGTAATACTCCTCACGCTGCTTTTCTATCAGCATCATGCGGGCGACATGCAGTATCCTGTTGACAGCAGAAACAATGGGGCACTTTTAGGGTTAATCGAA
>ERZ1035070.298-NODE-298-length-16610-cov-8.158260_pt1 | contig 16610 bp, 25 predicted proteins | sample MGYA00520603_ERZ1035070 | MGnify/ENA primary metagenome ERZ1035070 (study PRJEB33766, sample SAMN09781695) | gut metagenome | biome: gut microbiome | host: Homo sapiens | place: Madagascar | study: EMG produced TPA metagenomics assembly of the PRJNA485056 data set... | reverse complement strand
ATAAATATTTTATAAATGTAGGCTATAAACTGAATACGTTATTAACTGATAGAATATAGTTAATTTGGCAAAATGATCAATACTCTTAGTCTTCTAAAAAGACTTTCTATATAAAATCTTATAAATAGAAGGTAAATGAACGTGGTGAGATTGTTGCTACAGAATAGACAAGATATAGCCTAAGACATAATTCGTCTGGTAATGACAACTTTTCTATATCTAATCACAATATAACAACTGGTCTTGGATATGTAGACTGTTTTCCTATAGAAGAAAACACAAGCTATCAGTTACAAAAAACAATAGCCTTCTAGGTGTATAATGAAGAAGATGGCACAGTTTTTTGTCCTATAAATCTTATTCAAGAGAAAAAAGGTATACAGATTATTTCTGGAGATGCAGTAATGTTTACTTATAATTGGGACAAGGGAACTGATTTGGATTAGGCAACTTTCGTAAATCTTAATCTCCCAGCATCTAATGATCACAATTACGCAGGATATTTTGGTAGAATTATTAACGAATATAGAAAAATTTTATATTTTGCTGGCGATAATACTGGTACAGGAAATGAGTATTCGTTTATTGATTTTAAACAGATATCTAAATATTTGAGTGAACACGGAAACGAATAGTCTTCAATTGACGGTAAGACTATACTGGAATCGTTAACTGACGACAATGGTGCAATTAAGATACAATGTGATCTTTATACAAACTGGTATCGTAAAAAAGAACAAGAAAATATTATTTTATCATACAGTGTTTACAATAAAGATTCTGAAGATGCAACTATTACTACAAATGATAAACAATTTATATTAAACGGATATACAAAAATTAATGATAGTTCAGATTAGGCATTATGCTATGCTAGTGGATCGCAAAACGTTTCAAATAATGTAAATGTAAAAGACGGATATACGATTAGTGCTAAATTTGTATATTATTTTAATAGTGGAGTTTTTGCATTTGAGACAAATAAGGACGATGTTGGTAAATGGCATAAAGGAACAAACTTTAGCGCTGTAAGGAGTAGCGCGTCATACAGCAATGTACAGTTTACAAAGGATGACAATAATATTAATTTCTCAATTAGTATAGATTCGGTAAACGAGCCTGACTATTTTGATAAAAACAATAAAGTTATTTTCGATGCATATGTTTACCAAAATGTAACTTCAAACTATTCTACTATCGGAAAATACGAAACTACAATAAATTAGCTTCCTTATAGACTTGAGTCAAGCGTACCTTTATCTAAGGTTATTAAAGATATGAATTTTGGTGAAAACGATACAGTTGAAATATACCCTATAGTATCATTTAGAAGTAGTATTATTAATTATAGCGAAGAAAAGTATCTGGACATCAACGGTATTGAACTTGGCCAAAATGTATTAACACTATAGAAATAGAACACTTAATAATGGATACAAAAAGAGAAGATCTATAGATCAATGGTAAAATAGTAAGTGTATCAACAGAGGGGGTCGTAGCAGACGCCCTCCAGATATACGATGACGGAATGCTAAGATATGTAAATACAGGTCGTTAGAACGATATTAACCAGTATCTTAAGAATAAGGTTGATGTACTTACAGATAATGTGTATAACATTAATACTAGAATTGATAATATCAATGATAATGAAGGCATTCCCTTGAGTATTCTTTCACAAATCTTAGTAATAGAGTAATATGAAACAATATTTAGATCAATAGGGCGTTGAATACCTTTGGGGTAGAATTAAACGCAATTTTGCTAATCTTAGCAATAATGGCAAAGTTCCAGCTTCATAGTTACCTTCTTACGTAGATGATGTTGAAGAGTACGAAAGTTTATCTTCATTCCCTAGTTAGGGTGAAGAAGGTAAGATATATGTAGCAAAAAATACTAATCTTACATATAGATGGAGTGGTTCTACATATGTTGAAATAAGTTAGTCTATCGCGCTTGGAGAGACATCTAATACAGCTTATCCGGGAGATAAGGGTAAGTAGCTCGAAGATAGCCTTGATGCTGAAATTAATAGAGCAAAATTCGAGGAAGCTGATATTAGAGCTGCTATAACAGCAGAGTAGAATAGAGCCGAAGCATCAGAAAGAGATAATAGAAGTCTCATAGATAAGAACACTAACGATATTGTTAAAGAAATTAACAATAGAGTTACTGGAGACGAATCTCTTTCTGCTAGCATTAATGCTGAGACATTAGCTAGATAGGATGCAGATAGCGCAGAAAAGCTTGCCAGAGAATAGGCTGATGCTACAGAGAAAGCTGAAAGATAGAGCGAAGATAACCTTATCAGAGCAAAGATTGAGTAGGAGTAGACTAGAGCAGAAGATGCAGAGAGACTTATCTCTAATAACCTCATCAATGAGATTGATAGAGCTAAGGCTGCTGAACAGCAGGAAGCTAAGAGTAGATCTGATGCAGATGATGCTATTAAAGCTCTGTTAAACACAGAGGTTAGTAGAGCTAAGTCTGAGGAATCTAAGATTACAGCTAGTCTTGCTACAGAAGTAAGTAGAGCTACTACAGCTGAGAACGGTCTTTCGGATAGAATCACAGCAGAGCAGAATAGAGCTACAGCTGCAGAAGGCACTCTTACAGATAATCTTAACTCAGAGATATCAGATAGAAAGGAAGCTATTAAAGCTGAGTCTGACAGAGCTAAGGCTGCAGAGCAGGCTCTTCAAGCTAAGGTTGGTAGTATAACAATAGCTAAAGTAACTCCTCACGATTCAACTACAGCTGTATCATATTAGCTCTAGGTTAATGGAGAAGCTAAAGGTGTTACAATAGATATCGCTAAGGATCAGTCTATTAAGGACATCGAGGTTCTTGATATGAATGCAACACTTAATGACGATGGCACAATACAGGCTGGTAATCCTGTAGGTTCTACGGCATTGTGTATCTCATACATTCTTTCTGATGGTACTTACAAACTGGCTAAGCTTGACTACTCTAAGTTCCTTGAGGAGACAGAGTTTGCTAACGGTTTGGAGGTAAACGAACACAAGGTTTATGTTAAGGTAGATCCGCTGTCAGAGAACTTCTTGTCAGTATCTTCTACTGGTGTAAAGATCACAGGTGTATAGAATGCTATAAATGCAGCTGTGGACGTAGAGAAGGCTGCTAGAGAGGATGCAGACACCGAGATCAAGAATAGTATCACTCAGTCTGGTTAGAGCTCTACAGCGGCTTTAAATGCCGAAATAAAGAGAGCTAAAGAAGCTGAAGCAACTATTACATCAAATCTCAGCAGACATACATCAGATTACGAGAATCCTCATCATGTAACTAAGGCTTAGGTAGGTCTTGATAATGTTGACAATACAGCAGATATCAATAAACCTATCTCTACGGCTACATAGAATGCTCTTAATCTTAAGGCTGATGCTAACAAGTACCTTCCTTTAACCGGTGGTACTCTTACAGGTGACTTAACATCACCTAAGTATGTAAAGACCGGTGGTACAAATGAATAGATCTTATTGGCTGATGGTACTGTAGCTACACCTATTAGCGCAGACACACTTAACTTAATCTTGACTTAATATGGAAATACTTGATAAAAACGGTGTTGAGGTACTGTGGTCTAAGATTAAAGGAAAGTTTGCTACATAGAATGATATAAATACATTGCAGTAGTTAATCGAAAATCTTCAGACTACTATAACACAATTACAAACAACTATTAATAATTTGCCTACGGCTGATACTAATGACTCTAAGTACATTAGAAAGGATAAGGACGATACAACTCCGTACACTATTACAGCTAAGGCTTTATATAAATCAGCATAATTATGGAATTTCTTGATACAGCCGGAGTCGCAACCCTTTGGGGCTCCGTTAAAAATCATGTTAAATCTTCTATAGATGCTCAGTAGTTTAAAACAATTAACGGCACAAGCGTAAAGGGTGCAGGCGATATATAGATCGATCTGTCCCTTTATAAGGTCGTTGAAGTACTCCCTACATCAAACATTGATACAACTAAGATATACTTGGTTAAAGACTCTGCGGTAGCTAATAACTCCTATTCAGAGTATATGTATGTAGGTGGTAAATGGGAAAAGCTCGGAGACTTTAGAAGTTCAGTTGATTTGCAGCCTTATGCAAAGACAGAGTATGTAAATAATCAGCTTGCTACAAAGGTAGATAAGGTAGCTGGTAAAGGCCTTTCTACTAATGACTACACAACAACTGAGAAAAATAAGCTTGCAGGAATTGCAGCAAATGCTAATAATTATACATTGCCTACAGCTACTGCATCAGTACTTGGTGGTGTAAAGATTGGCTTCTCTACAAATGCTGCTAATAGAAACTACGCTGTACAGTTAAGTAACAACCAGATGTATGTTAATGTTCCATGGACCGACCACAACACTACATATGGTTTAGCCACATCATCAACTAATGGTCTTATGTCTGCTGGAGATAAGGCTAAGCTTGATGGTATTGTCGCAATAGCTGATGCAGACCTTAAAGCTATTCTTGTATAATGCAATTTCTCGATAGAACAGGTGTTGGTACATTGTGGTCCATATGTAAAGAAAAATTTGCATTAACAGGACATACTCACAATTACGCTGGTAGTGGATCCCCAGGAGGATCCGCTAATTCAGCAATAGGGGTTGTCGATTGTAATGGCGATATTGATGATATTATACAAATAGGTTATGCTCCCCCTTTATTAGGGCCAACTGAGATATTATATATTGCAGGATATACGGCTGGTGATAATGGTGCAGTTGCGAAGATAAAAAATATAACGAAACAAAATTTAACGGATTGGCTAGAATTGAGCGATCTTGCGTTTAGCTCTAGTATTGATTGGTCTTTGATATCAAGAGTTCCTACTGCTACGACAACATAGTCAGGAATTATGTCGGCAGCAGATAAATCTAAACTTAACGGAATAGCTTCAGGTGCTAATAATTATTCATTGCCTGTAGCGTCAGCGGGCACTCTTGGAGGTATTAAGGTTTCTATGCCTGCGTATGACACTGGAACCAGTTGGCCAATTACTTTAGACAATAATGGTGTTGCATATACTTCTATAAATGGATTAAATAAGAATAATCTTGATGGCTCTGTTGAAAATGTTATTGCTAAAAACGATAAATATAGTACAACGTATTCTTCTACAAAAATACAGATTAGAGACATGTCATAGAATAAATCTGCATTACTTGATTTTCCTTCGAAATCCGGCATATTTGCTCTTCTGTCCGATATTCCAGATGCTTCTAATTTATGTAGATTTAACTTCGTAAATAGCGTTGCTGAATGTAAAAGTAATCGTATAAACTTTCTTATTTTTAATGAAGGTTATACGATTAATATAGACCCTTTAAATGATAGTGTAGAGGGCACAATATTACTTATCTTTACAAAAGTTGATGTCCATATTAAGAATAAATCTAAAAAGTGGTATCATCTCGAATATTCTGTTAATATGGGCGAAAATTTCATTTTAAGATCAGGCAAATTATTTTTAATAACTGTAATTGAAGGAGCAGTTCATGCTTTTTCCATCTATTAAAAGAATGAAATTAACATTAAAAAGAATTGCCTTACGCTCCACATATACCATTGGACGGTTGTACGTCGATGGTAACTATTTTTGTGATACACTTGAAGACACTGTTAGAGATCTTAATAAGAACGGTAAATTTGATAACGGAGAGAAAAAGGTATATGGCAAAACAGCAATACCTTACGGAACTTATGAGATCAAGTGGACCTATTCACCTAGATTTAAGAAGTATACACCACAATTGATGAATGTACCATCATTTTCTGGTATTCGTATACACGCAGGAAATTCAAGTACAGACACAGAGGGTTGTCTGCTTCTTGGATAGAACAAGAAGGTTGGAATGGTCCTTAACTCAAGAGCTACCATAAACAAGTTCTACCCAATGATAAAAGAAGCTTGTTCTAAGGGAAAGGTGACTATTGAGATAAAATGAGCAAGGTAACAGGAACTTGGCGCGAGAAGATTCAATATTCAACCGCATGTCTCGCGTTCTTAAGCGGTTAGGTTCTCACCTGGGTGCAGTATTTACAATAGGGTGAAATCTCCACAGGAGTACTAGGGTTTGTAGCCCAAACATTAGTTTATTCGGCTAGTATCTATGGAGTATCTATTTATATACAGGGCAAGTTTGGTGAGTTAAAAACATATTTAAAAGAATATTTGAGCAATAATGAAAGCAATGCTGATGTAGTAGATATTAACAAAGATAAAGAACAACTACAAAACGCTGCTTAATACCGTTTTAGGCCTTCTGGTGGCCTTTTGCTTAGCGTCTGGTATATTCTACCACAATAAAGCTAATAGGCTCACAGAGGAGCTTAAAATGGCAAATAATAACATTGAAGCCTATTAGGATGCCTTGAGTGGTGCCTAGTAGGCTTCTGGTGTTTTAAGGCTAGACATGAAAAAGCTTAAAGATTATAATGATAAGCTTGTATAGTAGTTGGATTCTGTACGTAAAGTAGAGAAGTTAAAAAGCAAAGAAATTTAGGTAGCAGCAACTCAAAAGTAGATTTTAAACGTTAGTAAGAGTAAGGGGGTAGGGGGTGATATAGTAACTATAATTAAAGATTCAGTCTATAATGATAGTCTACAATATAACGACCTTACTAAAGTATACTATACAATCGGCAAAGATAGTGTTAATATTAAACTTGATGTATAGAATACATAGTACCTTTACGTTTACAAACATAGAGAGTATAAAAATAAAAAGAACTTCTTTAAGAGGTTGATTACATTCGATTGGAAAAAGAAAGACGTATATAAGTACAAGATACATAATACGAATGATCTACTTAAAGAAGATAGTGTAAGAATAATAGAAGCGATATGAAAATGTTTTCGTTACGTACAATTGTAGACGATATATTGCTGATTGTACGAAATAACAACATTAGCGAAAGCGAGGATTTATCTAGAGCTCAAATATCCGCTTGGGTTATGTAGTATAGGGCTTATCTTTCTAAAAAATAGATTTAGTAGGATGAGTAGACTGGTGACGATGTGGAACCAGCTGATACTATTGACACAACAACCATCGGTCCATTTGAGTTAGAAGATTGGAATAATCCAAATAAAGATGAATGCTGCGGCTACATGTTTAAAAAGACTAAAAAGAAGGTTCTTACAACTGAGAATAGTGAAAAGGATATTGTTAGTGTATATGATCAAAATTATTGTACTATACAATACATGTATAATCAAAGAAAGCACTTCCATAGATTTAGAAGATACACGTACAATGAACCTACATGCTGGTTTGACGATGGATATATTTACATAGAGGGCTCAAACTTAGATGATATAGAGTCTATATATGTTACAGGCAATATAGATCCAGAAGGCTATGCAAAGGGAGAAGAAGATGTCACTATTCCAGGTTGGATGATACCGGATATTAAGAAAGCTATTATGACTAATGAGCTTGCGTTTATGCTTAAGAGACCAAGTGATGATAGCAACAACTCAACATTATCTAGTGTGAAACCAAATGGTCCTTAGGATAAGGAAAAATAAAAAAAGCTACACAATAGCTGATATATACAGAGACTACGTTAAAAAGAACGACGTAGAGCTTAATTACGCGCGATATAAGCGCATTATAGACGAATTTAATAAAGTTGTCAAGGAAGATATTTTAGAGCGCTCACAGCCCTTTAAAATGCCTTATGGCTTAGGTGTTATATGTATAGTTAAGTATAAGCCTAAGAGTTATACAGATTAGTCATTGTCTGTAGACTACAAGTCAAGTAAGGAAGAGGGTAAGAAGATATATCATTTAAATGAGCACTCTAATGGCTATAAATACAGGTTATATTGGTCAAAGGTACCAAAGATATTCTCAGCTAGGTATAAGTACTAGTTATGTATGGTAAGAGAGAATAAAAGACACCTTGCTCAACTTATATTTAATAAACAAGATTATATAAATATAGATGATATACAAGTATACAAAATGTGAGTCAGTTATAGCTAAGATTATGGCTGATGCAGACATGTCTGAGAAGAATATTCGCGTCACAGATATACGTGAATGGATCTTCGAGGCTGTCGAAAAGATTGGGGCTCCAGTATAGTATGTATAGAAAGAATCTGGCGAGGATGGCGTACCTATATTTGAAATACACGAACATCAAGTTCCGCTTCCTGAAGATCTAGAATCCTTGACAGCTATAGCCTATTCAAACAATGGAACAAATTGGGTTTAGGCACGAAAAGACGAGAGCTCATTTAAATTTAATGCTAACACTAAAGCTATGCATCATTATCATCCTATACAGCCAGCTGGGACCCCTTTGATTACTCATAGGTCTCAGCTTTTAGGCGTTAATGGGAGTACTGCTTTAATGGACGCTATTAGAGATATAAAGAACGGTAGTCCATCATATTGGATTAAACCAGGATGGATTGTATTCAACAAAGAAAAAGGCTTTGCTAAGTTGTCTTACAAAGCTATTGCTACAGATGAAAGAGGTTATCCTCTTATTCCAGACTTACCATCATACTAGGAGGCTATATATTGGTATGTAATGATGAAGTTAAGCTTCCCTAAGTTTCTTAAAGGTTCTCTTGGAGGTAAAGTTAGATACAGCTAGAATACATACTTCTATATACAGTAGCAATGGAATTTCTATAGAAATTAGGCTTATGCTGAGGCTATGATGCCTAATGAGAGTGAGATGCTTACAATAAAGAATGAGTGGACAAAGCTTATCCCAGAGTGGGACGATGATGAAAACTTCTTCAAGAATACTGGAGAAAAACAATTAAACTTTAACGATTATTGTTATGGATACTAATACTGAACCACAAATTAATAGTTTTGCTGGAGGTCTTAATAGCGATGACGATATATCTGTTGTTTCTACAAATCAATATCTTGATGCTACAAATATAAGAATATCATAGTACAAGGATGGTAACGATAACTCTAGAATAAACAGAAATGGAGTAATAACTCCTATTAAGGGAGCTAGGATATCTGCTATCATACACCCAAGTCTTAATCATTACAACTATAAAGTAGTAGCAACAGGATCTATAAGAGATTACGGAATTATAGTATGCGTATGTACTTGCAAAGATAATAATACGCTTAAAGAGTATAATTGTCTGAATGTATATAGATTTAAAAATGCTATAGGCAACGGATTGCATAATTAGAGCTATAAAGAGATTGATTCGACAGATATGATAGTTGATGCATAGCTTCCGCATGATAATTACCCAGATAAGTTTAGTATACAATTAAACTACGAGAGCGAGAATAACATAAAGCTTTATATAGCTGATTCTTTGGATCCTATAATAATGTTTAATATAACAAAAGGGAGCATATACAGAGATCTAGATAAGTGTTATATATATCCAAAGGCGCCATGTTAGCCTCCTAAGTTTTAGGGTTATATTCCTGGAAAGCTCAAGTACAGCATGGTATCTTATAGCTATATGTTGTACAATAAACATGGATAGCATTCAGATGTGTCTGTAGCTTGTAAGTAGATACCTATAGGAAACTACAACTTTGTAGATAATTAGAACTTCATACAGTCAGGAGGTAAGCTTGATGCACAGTCTAATAGTGGAACAAAAATATCTGTATAGATAAAAAGTGAGTACGTACATTTAGACAAGATCAAGGTATTTAGAATACAGTACTTCTAGAATGGCTAGATGCCTATTATATCCGTTATTTATGACGCTGCTACGGGTTGTACAGAATTTGAAGATGCAGATATCACCGTATGTGATACAGGCCAGGAAGCATTAGAATAGATAAGTATAGAAGAGTATAATAGCATGTAGGGAGTAAGGATTATCCCTAATTCATTGGCTATTAAAAATGGATATTTATTCGCTGCTAATACAAAGACATACTAGACTACTATTAAAGGCTTTGATAAATGGGATGCTAGAGCATATAGATTTGATATAAGACACAACTGTACTCTTACCGATGTAAATGGAGATAATAGGATAAATGTAACAGATAGCAATATAGGGAAAATACCTTTTACTCATGATTGTTTCTAGTCTTACAACGATATAAATACAAAGTAGATAATAAGTTAGGATAGTCAGGTATATAATAAAACTGGCGAATATATTGGAGGTAGTGGCGTTAATATTGAGTGGAGGTTTATTATATCTCCATAGGTTGGAGATAGCTGCAAGAGACAGCGTAAGGAAAAAGGAGAAATTAAAGACGATTATATTAGAAAAGTTGGCACATTGTATAACTATGTGAGCAGAGATAATGTTAAACAGTAGAATAGCTATTATGTAACAAGCTCTGGGGGCATTGAGCTGGCTTCTGATGGCCATAAATTCGACGAGGGTATAAAGTCTAACACATACCTATTACAGTCGCTTAGACGCAACGAATTGTACCGATACGGTATTGTTTTATACGATAAGTACGGACAAGCCTCTCCTGCTAAGTGGATAGCTGATATTAGGACACCTAATATGACGGACCCTTAGTTCAATATCTTTACATCTAATACTCTTGTAAACGGAACCAGATATGAACTTGTGGTACGTAATCTTGGTATACAGTTTAAGGTTAGTAACCTACCTACAGGATGTGTTGGTTATCAGATTGTAAGATGTGCTAGACATGAGGAAGACATGGCTACTATATCATAGGGTGTACTTAGTAAACCAGTTGTTAATACGTATAGTAGAATATTTGATAATGATAGATCTGATGGATTCTTGATAACAAAATATCATACATATTGTCCTACAGGTTTCTTGACAACAGGCATGTTTATAGAGGGATATGGTTGCGTGCACTAGATGTCTGATAATAATAGTACAAAGAATTAGTGCATGACAAACTTGGCTAACAACAATTTATTGCAGTTTGTTTCTAAGGAGGTTTGTTATCAGCCGGAATCTTTTAAAACATTTGTAAAGGATAAAAAATACTACATAGAGACTCCGTTATTCTTATTTGGATCTAGAGGCGACGAAGATTTTAAAGACGATATATATGATACTCCTGGAAGCATATATGGAGATCTTGAAACTGTATTTGGAATTAAGAATCATAAATTTATAATTCCAGGAATATCTAATTGTACATTAGAGACATATGTTGACAACGAAGGCTTGTTAACTAGATACGTTGAGAATGTAGAATTTACGCCAGATGATCACAAAAATATAGCATATCTTGATGCTACACTTAATTTGGATTTAATGTAGAGAATTAATCCTCATGCATTTAAAGAGAAAGTATTAAGCCACGATAGACCTTATTCGTTCTATCCAATAAAGAGTTGTGTATACGACAGAGATCCGTTATATGTGACATATGATAGCGATGCTAAGATTTCAGAAGTAACAGAAAAGAACGGTATATATATGCAACAAAAGGCGTTTGGGTACATTAAACTATATGAGTCATCAAATGCTACAGACACGTTTACTAAATTATCAAATATAAATGTTTTAATAAATCGTAGAAAGATAATAGATTTTAAAACAGTAGAACAGATTGAATGGGATAAGTTCTTTAAAAGAAACTACAACAAAAACGGCGAAGAACAGAGAAGCTCTAAATAGTTTCCAAACTACGCTGTATCTTCTGGTGGCCACTTGTTCACTAATGCCATAACTGGTGGATTAGCTACAGATGTGGATAGTGCGATATTTAGCAATATGGGGCGATTCGGCGGAGGATTCAGAGGAGATGGTACAGGAGAAGCGGGCAAGCATGTAGTTTGGGGAACTGGTGGTAGATGCTTGCTGTTCTCATGCGAAGATAAGCTTGACACTGTAACAAATAGTGTTAAGACTAGTAAATACTATTGGTTAAATAGTATTGACGGCAAAATAAGATTAGCAGGCGAATACATAAGATCTAGTTTACTTGGTACATTCTTATGTAATTTTAGACAATAGATAACACCTTATGGAGGATAGTCTTTTATCAACAGACTTACTAATGTGTATTTTGGTAACGGAGATTATTTTGAAGCTCCAGTTGATCCAGATGGTCCTGGTGACTGGAATGATGTATATAACGGTGATTGTAATATAGAGATATTCGAATACACATCAATGCATAAGATATATGGTGCATATACGAATAAAGGTAACGGTGAACTCAATTATCCTAGTACACATATGATTACCTACTCTATTCCTACAGAATCCAACATCTGGACCAAGTTTGAGTATGGTTGGCAGTTTAGCATAAACGCAGCAGATAACTACGCATCATTTATTTAGGAAGAACCATCTTAGATAACAGAGGCTTATACGTAGGATGATCCACAGTTTGTATACAATACTGTATATAATACACGAAACACTAGTAGGCCACATGCTATATATGACGATCTAAATAAGGAAGACTATAATAAAACAGTAGATACAAGAGTATACTATTCTGATTTAAAGGCAAATGATGAGATTATTGATAGTTGGTGTAAGTTTAGAAGTTCTAACTTCATTGACGTAGATCAATAGTATGGACCTATAACTGACATCTATACATTTAAGAACAACTTGTTATTCTGGCAACAGAAGGCTTTTGGTGTACTTAGTGTTAATGAGCGTAGTATTACTACAGATAACTCTGGTAACGATGTTATACTTGGAGATGGCGGAGTGTTATCAAGATATGATTACTTTAGTAATAAATTCGGTATGTGTAAGCAGTAGTTCTGTGTAACTTCTTCTAATGGTGGAGCTTACTGGTGTGATACACATAACAATGTACTCTGTATGTTTAGTGGAGACAGTGTTGTAGAGCTTAGCAAACAAGGTAAGGTACAGGGCTTGGTAAACTCTAAAGCAGACGGTTCTTCTGGAGTGTTCTATGATAATAAGAATAATGAGCTTGTCTTTAACGTTTTAGAGTATAAGCAATAGATCGCTTTTAATGAGTCTATAGGAAAGTTTACTTCAGTTTACACTATGCCATTCGATGGTCATATAGATTTCTTTAATGGATTATACTTAGTTAATACAATCGATGATAAAATAAATATATTCCAGTATGATTGTATTAGTGGATACGGTCTTAAGAATACATAGAATTAGCAGATTGAGTGCTATCTTAGATACGTTGTTAATCAGTAGCCATTAGTTACAAAGGTATTTGATAACCAGTCTATTGTAACATAGGAAGACTTACAAAGTAGACCAATATATGATAAGGACGACTATTTCTCTATTAATCATAAATACTCATGGACTACTCCTATGATTAGCTCTTACTCTACGCTACAGAACAGCATAACTGTCAGAGAGAACAATCATAGATTTGCTATACCTAGATCAGAGGGCTTATATGGAGGCAGAATAAGAGGTAAGTATATGATATGTGAGATAACAAGTAAGAAACCAAGATATACTGCTGCTATACAGTTTATTACAACTAAATATAGATTATCATGGAGCTAAAATAGAGAAAAAGAATAAATAATCTTCCTAAGTTTGATGGTGGTACAGATCTAGCTGGTAGTATAAAAGATATTGGCGGAGATGTGACAGGTCTGAATACATATAAATAGCAACTTACATCTGTTCCAACAAAAATAGAAGTAAACGGAATGAGAACTCCTGGAAAGTCATTACTTGGTTCTGGCGTAGGAAAAGGAGTAAGTGCCGGAACTGTAACTTCTGCAGTGAATGGCACACTTGGAGTAATAAGTGGATTTAATCAGCAATAGGCAGCAGTAAAGGGTCAGGGCGAATTATTTAATATGTCCGGACAAAGAACTGATTAGGCATTCGGAGTAAACTACTAGGCTTAGAATGATATTGATAAGAGCTAGGCTATGGCCGATATATCTGCATCTAATACAGCTAATACATTAGCTATGACAGGATCTGGAGCGGCTGCAGGAGCTGCAATAGGATCTGTTGTACCAGGAGTTGGTACACTTATTGGAGGAGCTGCTGGAGCAATTATTGGAGGAATAGCTGGACTGTTTGGCGGAAGAAAAGCTAGATAGAGATAGAGAAGAAGAATACAGAATGCACAGTAGAATGCAAACTTAATTAATTAGGTTAATAGATCATCAGCTGCTTCAGAAGGCTTATAGCAGCAGTATTACATGGATAATGGTACTACATACGATGATCTGTTATACGCTAACCGAGGAAAAGATTTAAAGAGACCGAAATATGATAAAGGCAAATAAAGTATGGACACCTAATGGTTATTAGGAGGGTCCTGTAAATAGTTTAGTTGGTAAAGGTGAGTCTATTATAGACTATACTAACGGAACTGGAACCCTTGTAACAAAGGGAAAGGTTGGCGTAGATAATCAACCTAGTTCTGTACATGAGGATGATTCAAACGTTATTGCAGGAAATGATAAAGACTGGACAAATGGAATGAAGTTCTCAGATCAGATAGCACCACTTACAGCTAAGCTTTAGATGTACAACAATATAGAAAAGAAGATGAATAAGAAGCCAGGATTGAGCTCACTGTCTAAGCAGACTGCATAGTTATAGAAGATGTAGGTAGATAGAGCTAAAGCTCCTATACTGTAGGCTATGAAGCAGATTACAGATAGATAGTAGGCTCAGCATGAAATATAGAACTATAACTGCGGTAAGAATAGATTTGCTAGTGGAAAAGAAATCTGGGGCGATATAAAGAATAGCTTTAATAACTGGACTAAAGGTGGTAAAGGAAAAGTATCTAATGCTACATTAGACTTTGGCTATTCTATACCAGCACTCCTTGAAACTACTATGCTCAATAGATGGAATAGAGAGCGTCCATAGATGCCAGATATTTATGCAGCTAATAGATATGCTCCTATAGCTCTTAGAACAATGGCTAGCAATAGAATATCTCCATACTCTACGCTTGAAAACCTTAATACACAGGATAGACAGGCAGCTTATTAGTTAGCTAATTCTGGAGGCTATACAGGAGGACAGAGACAGAATGCTAGAGTAGCACTTGCTTTAGGAGCTCAGAGAAACGCTGCTAATGCACTTATGAACGTAGATGAGAAGAATGCTGCATATAGAAACGCATATGCTGATATGGCTGCTAGATTAGGTGATAGCGAGGCTTCTAGACAGCAGCAAGCTAATCAGTATGGTTGGGATGCTTATAATAGAGCATACGGAGCTAGAACTAAGGGTATTGAAACACATTTGGCTAATCTTGGATTACTTGGTCAGAAATGGCTGTCTCAGCGTATTAAGAACAAGCAGTATGGAGATATTCTTGATATATATCAGCAGGATGTAGATAATAAGAAAGATGCTATAAAAGCTCTATATAATAATAGTTCTGCAACACCAAACACTGATACAAAAAGCCATACAAATACTCCTGGTTTAGATATGTCTGTAATGGATTTAAAATACGGCGATAATACTATAAATAAACTTTAGGCTCCATACGGAAAGTATTGGTATATAGATCCTGACAAAGTTGCTGAATCTGCAAAATCTACAAGAAAGTGGGCTAAATCTAAAGAGCAATATCAAAGAGGTGCGTTTGGAACACCATATGAGAGAATTAATTTTTCTAGTGATTACACTGGCGGATTTGGTCCAAATGGGTTATTTACACCAGTATGGGCAGGAGGCTTGTTTGATTATAATCCATACAATATAACCAGTTTAAGACTAACGAGATGATAGGAATGTATGACGAACCAGTAGCGGTACCTATAATAGACCTACTGGACAGTAATATGATGTCATAGTACATCAGTGCTGCAAGAGAACAATATAATTAGGCTGTACAAGAATAGAAAGATTTTGCTAAGGAATTTGGTGAGCTCTATGGGCCTAATGCTAACATTAATAAGCAATTCTACGATGATACTAGAGGAGCTGTAAACAAAGGCCTTGATTATCTATACTAGAATGGCATAGATCCTCTTAGATCTGCAGAAGGTAGAGCGTATATAGCCAAGATTATAAGAGAGAGACCATACGCCGAAATAGCTAATCTTAAAGCTTAGAATGAGTCTATGAAGACTTATTAGAGATATAAAGCAGAAGCTATGCGTAACGGTACATATGATCCAGATTTCGAGAAGTTTGTATTGGGTGGCAAGACGCTTGAGACATGGGATCCATCTACAGATGGCATGTGGACCAGAGAAGCCCCATCTAAGTATTCTAGCCTTAAGGACTGGACAAGTAATCTGTTTGACAATATGCAGTTGGAATATGATGATGAAGCTACCAAGAAAGCTGGAGGAATGTATCAGGTATATTCTAAGTCTCCAAAGAAGATGTAGCAGATTCTTGACTCCAATATAAAAGATATGACAAAATCAGAATTGGGAAGATACTATCTTGATATGTATGGTGGGGATATCAATGCTCTTAAAGCCGATATAATTGATCGTAATAGAGAATACACTTAGATTGATAGAAGACCTGATTAGGTTAAATTACATCTTAATGACCAACAATTCCAGGCTAATGAAGCTGCTAAACAAAGAGCGTTTCAGAGAGAAATGGCAAAACAGGAGCATGATTGGACTATGGAAGAACTTGAGCAAAAAGGTAAGAATGAGGTTGCTAAAGAGGCGGCTAAAGGAAA
>ERZ1035070.291-NODE-291-length-16714-cov-7.617984_pt1 | contig 16714 bp, 17 predicted proteins | sample MGYA00520603_ERZ1035070 | MGnify/ENA primary metagenome ERZ1035070 (study PRJEB33766, sample SAMN09781695) | gut metagenome | biome: gut microbiome | host: Homo sapiens | place: Madagascar | study: EMG produced TPA metagenomics assembly of the PRJNA485056 data set... | reverse complement strand
TATTTATTGTGTCAAGTTTTACACGCTGGCTTTCAATAACATTGGCAACCGGAATAGAGTAAACTTCTTTTCCAACACGAACCAAAAGTCCCTGAATAATTGCAAGCGTAAGCGGAAGTCTTATTGAAAACTTTGAGCCTTTTCCTCTTTCGCTTGTAACATTGATTGTTCCTTTTAGTTTTTCAACCATTGTCTTTACAACATCAAGACCTACACCGCGTCCAGAAACACTGCTGATTTTATCGCTTGTAGAAAATCCCGGAAGGAAAATAAGATTATAGGCGTCTTGATTTGAAAGAATTTTATTAGGGCTTATAAGACCTTTTTTAATCGCCTTTTCTCTGACTTTATCAACTTCAATTCCCGTGCCGTCATCTATTATGTCAATGACAATCATGTTGCCTTCATTTGCAGCGCGCAAAGTCAAAGTTCCAGTCTCGTTTTTTCCGATTGCCTTTCTTTGTTCCGGCGGCTCAATTCCGTGGTCAACAGAATTTCTTACACAATGCATAATCGGATCTAGCAAATCATCAACAACAGTTTTATCAAGTTCTGTATCTTCACCTTCAATAACAAGGTTGACTTTTCTGCCTAAATCACGGCTTAAATCACGGACAACGCGCGGAAATCTGTTGAAAATAGTTCCAATAGGAACCATTCGGATTTTCATAACGCCTTCCTGAAGTTCGCCTGTAATGCGTCCAAGATTCTGCGTTGTAGAACGGTATTTTGTAGAAGAAGACTTAAAGTCAGTTTCAAAAGCATCGAACCAAGAAGACATAGAGCCGAATTCTTCTGTCATCTTCTGCATGATTTCTTTCATTTGACCGCCGTTTTGAAGCTCTTCAATATACTTCGGCATACATTCCATAAGACGGCGATGCTTTTCTTTGAAAGAAAGATTCAAATTCTGAAGTTTTACCTGCAAGTCAGCCATGTGAAGTCCATTCTGGTTAAACGCGGCTTTTGTAATAACAGTTTCAGAAACAAGATTCATAAGATTGTCAACACGCTTTGAATCAACTCTTAAAATTGAAGACTGATTTACAGCATGACCAGCAGCAGGCTTTTTTGCAGGCTGCGCATTGTTCTGTGCAGGCTCAGTTTTATTTTCTTTTGCCGGCGAAGCAACTGTAGTCTCCGCAGGTTCAGGCTGTTCTTCAGCAACAGGAGCAATCTGAACTTTTTCCTGCACAGGAGGCTGTTCAGCAATAGGAGCGGCAACAGCAGAAGAAGCACCAGAAACCGGCTGGGCATCAACAGCAAGAGTTACATCATCTAAGAAAGCCGCATCTTCAAGGGCAGAACCTTCATTTGCAGAAGAAACATAGTAAACAACCTGCGGATGAAATTCGTCCTCGTAAAGCTCTTCAAAATCAGGAACAGTCTTTAAAACAGTTCCGCAATTTTTTAGAGCCGCAAAAACCTGAATTCCACCAACGCTGTTCATTGGATTTGATTCATCAAAAGTGACATTTACAGACCAAAGTTTCTGGTCTTCTGGAACTGCATTTTTAAGTTCCGTATATTCATCATCAGACAACGGCGGAATAGGTGGCATTCCACTGGAAGCCTGAACCGCTGGCTTTGGCTCACTGGCAACTGGTTTTTCAGCAGGAGCAGCACCAAGCATTCCAGACGGAAGTTTTACATGCGCGCTTTTTTTTGGAACTTTTGCCGGTATAAATGAATTGATTTTCTGGACAATAGGAGTTATATCTTCCTGATAAACAGAACCATTGCTTCTTGCGTCAAGCATAGCTTTTATAGTATCTATAGAAGACAATAAAACATCAACAATAGGTTCAGAAACTACAACAAGACCACTTCTAAGCGCATCAAGCAAATCCTCTACATCATGGCAGAATGTTGCAAGTTCATTCATTTCCACAGTAGCCGAGCCGCCTTTCAATGTATGCGCCGCCCGGAAAATTTCATCTATGGCATCATGATTTGAAGGGTCATTCTCTATTACAAGAATGTTGCTTTCAAGAGTCTCTACCTGCTGTTCAGCTTCCGAAAAAAAATCCTTTAGAAGCTCTTCATTATTGGCATCAAGATAATCACTCATAACGTATATTTTAATCGAATCTAATAAAAAATCAAGTAAAGTTTAATCTTTTTTATTAGAACATATCAAAAAAATCCGATTGTTAAGTTTTTTTTTATTCTTCCGAAAATCAAAGGACGGAAAGTTTTTTCTTTATTTTTTTTCACTGAATTTTTCCGCACGGAGGACTAATTGAAACGATTTCTTTGCGCAGCCGCCATTTCAATTTCAGCAGCTTTAAATTTATTTGCATTTGAAAGCCCGTATTTTAACGGATACACAGGATTTCTTTCCGGAATCCAAAATGAATACGACTCTGAAAGTTTTGATCCGGCTTTTACAGGAGAAACTTTTTTTGCAGGTCAGATTGACTTTGGCGGAAAACTTTTCCTAAGAGGCGAATTCTATGCCAAGGCAAACGACATTTTCAAATATGACTCTTTGAACGGAGACACTCCAAACTCATATCTTAGAGTTGAAGAACTGTCCGCAACATACACAGTCAATTCCGCGCACGCTTCTCATTATATAAGCCTTTACTACGGAAATTTTGAACCGGTCGGCTCGGATTTGTTTCTTCAGCGTCAGTTCGGAATAAAGCCAATCCGCTCTTCATTTACAGAAAGTTTCCGCGGACTTGCAGGAGCCAGTTACTACCCTCTTTACGCACAGGGAATCGGGTACACATTTCACCCGGAAGGAAATTTTGCGGCTGGAATAAATCTTTACAAGAACAAGGCGGCGGAAGATGAAAATCAGGATGACGTTCTGAATCTTGACTTGAGACTTGCTTCTCTTGCTGGAATTTCAACAATAGATTTTTCAGCGGGACTTGCGCTTCCTTCCGAAGTAAACAGCGAAGACAATGACGCGCTCGTGTACATAAAAGAGCTCCAGCTTCACGGCGGATTGAATTTTCTTATAGGAAACAGAAACACAACTTCTCTTTTGATTCAGGGCGGTGTAAACAAATACATTTTGAGAAAAGGCAACAGCGATTCAGATTCAGATTCAGATTCAGATAAGATAGAAATGAAAGATATCTGGGCGTTTGTTGAGCCAAGAGCACAGGGAAAATACATTTCCATTGACACGTCTGGATTTATTTTTCCAGCGGAAGCGGCAGAAGACATGATTTTTCTTAGAAACATCATAAGAAGATACCCGGGAACAGAAAATGTTCTTGGAATGAATTTAAATATCCACACTGACAGGCTTTACGCAGGAGCAACACGGCTTTCTGTTGGAGCGCACACGACTTTTGCAGTTTCGCGTATTGATCCAGACGGAGATGACAAGCAAGAAAACAGCCTTTGTATTTCGCCTTATGCAGGAATTGAAATTCTTGGAGGAACACTGAACTCATCTGTTTCTGTAAATTTGCTGGATCTTAAAAGCGATCCGGAAAAAAGCTATTCAGCTACAATCGGATTTAAAACAAAATTCTAAAAGCTAAGCGATTTCTTCCAAGGAGTAGCCTATGCCGCGCGTAGTTCTTATCCGTGCGTTGACATTGAGCTGCTCCATTTTTTTTCTGATAAAGGAAATATAAACTTCAACATTATTATATTCCGCGGCACTGTTTCCACCCCAAATTTTTTCTATAATAAGCTCTTTTTTTACAACCTGATGCGGAAACTCAAACAAAAGTGTAAGAATCAAAAGTTCCTTCAAAGATATTTTCATAGATTCGCCGCTGGAATTTTGAATTTCGCATGAATTTTTATCCAGTAGAAAATTTCCTATTGAAACTGTGCTTGACTTGAATTCACCTTTTCTACGTGTAAGAGCTTTTATTCTTGCAAGAAATTCTTCAAAAGCAACAGGTCTCCTAATATAATCGTCCGCACCGGAATCAAGACCTTCAACAATTTCGTCAACAGAAGGATTCTCAGACATAAGAAGAACCGGAACAAAATTTTTTTTCGCGCGGAGAATTTTTACCACCTCAAGCCCGCTCATCTTTGGAAGAGCAGATCCAATAACAAGCGCATCATAAATTTCATAAGAGGCATATTCAATAATTTCTGTTCCAGTGTAAACTGTGTCAGTTCCAAAATGATTTTTTTGCAAGAACTCCGCCAAAGCCTGGGAATTTCTTACATTGTCATCGGCAAGTAAAATTCGCATAAAGTTTATTATAAGACAAATTTTCAGGAAACAAAAGGGCGAATATAAAAATTGTGATTTTAGTTTTAAAAACAAAAAAGCTGTCCAAAACAATTTATTTCAGACAGCCAAAAATGTTCTATAAAAAATTAAACAAGCTTGAATTTTTGCTCAACATAAGGCTCGCGTACAACCATTACAGAACAGTGCGCGCTTCCAATTATTTCGCTGTCTTGGGAAGAAATCACATCGCGTGAAAGTGAAGAAAGATGGTCAAGGTTTTTTGCACCGCCTAAAAGTATAAGATCAGCCTTAAATTCATCTGCGGCAGTAATAATTTCAGACCAAACAGCGCCTTTGCGAATTTCAGTTTCAATCTTTACGCCTTTTGACTTTGCAAGATCTGTCACATAATCCAGATTTTTTTCACTGTCAGATTCCAGACTTTTTGCAATAGACTCGCCTTCCTGCGAAACCATAAATTTCTGCAAAGTAAGATACTTTATGGAAGCAATGTCTACAACACTCACAACTTTTACTGCGCACTTGTAGACTTTTGCCATAAGAATTGCGTACAAAACTGTATGAAGAGAAGAGCGGGAACCATTGTAGCCAACTACAACCCGCTGAAAAAGAGGTTTTATCATTTTTCACCCTGCCTTTTTTTTAAAGACTTCATAACGAAAACATTATCACGTTCCCGTTCCTCAAGAACACCTTCAATATACTTCACAGTTTCCTTGTCCTGCGGAATAACCGTTTTATCCAAAGCATTTACGCGGCGCTGGGTTTTCTTGACTTCAAGAGCAAGCCTCCAAGCGACAGTTCTTATGCTCGCCATTTTTGTCAGAAGCGTCAAAAGCTCAAAAAAATCCGCCATGACTTCATCGCTGTCTGCAAAAGTTCCCATAAAAGAAGAAAAAAGCCTTCTCTGCGGAAGATTCACATCGATTGTTGTAAAAGACATTCCTGCAATTACGGCCGGCTTTTTTGTAATTTCAAAGTTGTAGTCAATTCCGTGCGCAATCCGCTCAACACGGTCGCCGCCGACAGAAACAAGCATTTTTTTCAGCGCAGGATAGGCTTTCTGAACGCACTTGTCAATCTGATTTTCCAGAAGCTTAACCTGTTCAACAATCCGCATAAGCTCCATTACAAGGATCTCGCGCTTTTGCTCAAGCAAGTCGTAGCCTTCAGTGCTGATTGCCAGCTGCTCTTTTATCGCGAGAAGATTCGATTTTGTCGGAGCAATATTCAGTTTTGCCATAGTCAGTTCTCTAAAGCTTTTGGAAGATATTTGTCAATCATTTCATTCTTGATTCTGTAAAGCTCTTCACGCGGAAGAATACTAAGCATTTTCCAGCCCAAGTCAAGAGTCTGATCTATTGAGCGGTCTTCATATTCGCCTTGGGTAAAGAATTTCGCTTCAAGCTCATTTCCGAATTTCAAGTAGCACTGGTCAAGCTCTGAAAGCTCCTCTTCGCCAATAATAGAAGCAAGGTTTCGGATTGATTTTACTTTACTGTAAGCGGCAAAAAGCTGGCTTGAAACAGGCGCATGATCTTCACGTGTCATGCCTTCACCAATTCCGTCTTTCATAAGGCGGCTCAAGCTAGGAAGTCCTGATACCGGCGGATACATCCCCTTCTGGCTCATTTCGCGGTCAAGAACAATCTGACCTTCCGTGATATATCCTGTAAGGTCAGGAATCGGATGCGAAATATCATCGTTCGGCATAGAAAGAATAGGAATTTGTGTAATTGAACCTGTGCTTCCCTGAATTTTTCCCGCACGCTCATAAAGCTCAGCCAAATTTGAGTAAAGATAGCCCGGATAACCTTTTCTTCCAGGAACTTCACCGCGCGTTGTTGAAATTTCACGCAAGGCTTCGCAATAGTTTGTCATATCTGTCATAACAACAAGAACGTGCATATTGCATTCATAGGCAAGATATTCAGCGGCAGTAAGAGCGCATCTCGGAGTAATAATACGTTCAATGGAAGGCGCATCAGCCAGCGACTGGAACATTACAACTTTTGACAAAACTCCAGACTCTTCAAAAGTATGCTTAAAAAACTGCGCGACATCGTATTTTATTCCCATGCCGGCAAAAACCATAACAAATTCTTCGTTGCTATTGAGAATTTTAGCCTGACGGATAATCTGGGCGGCAAGCTTGTTGTGCGGAAGTCCGTTTCCAGAGAAAATCGGAAGCTTTTGTCCGCGGATGAGCGTGTTCATTCCGTCAATTGAAGAAATTCCTGTCTGAATAAAATCGCGCGGATAAACACGTGCATAAGGATTTATCGGATTTCCGTTTACATTTACTTTTTTGTCGGAAATAATCTGCGGATAGCCATCTATAGGCTCGCCAAGTCCGTTGAAAATGCGTCCAAGAAGCCCTTTTCCAACACGCAGTTCCATTGGCTCTTCAAGGAATTCCACAGTTGTATTTTCCAAGTCAAGACCAGTTGTGCTTCCAAAAATCTGAACAATCGCAGTTTTTTCATTCAAATCTATAATGCGTCCAGTCTTTTTTTCACCGTTTTTATCGCGGACATAAACAACTTCGTCATAAGAGGAATTTTCACTGCGCTTTACAGCTACAATCGGTCCGTCAACAGAAGTCAGTCCTGTATATTCAATTCCTTTCATAGTGCAACATCCTTGCGGTACATTCTTTCAAGTTCCGCCATCTGATCGTCAAGGTGATTTTGAATAGTTGTAAGCTCGTCAAGCTTGTCGTTTGGAATTTCGCTTTTTGCCCTGATTATTTCATTTCGTACAGGAAGCTCGGTAACTTTCAAAAGCGGACAGCCGGATTTTATAACCTTTAGCGCTTTTTCATAGAAAGTCATCATAAGCAAAAGTATATTCACCTGTTTTTCAGGAACTGCATAGGCATCAATTGAATCAAAAGCATTCTGCTGCAAAAATCCGTTTTTAATCATTTCGCAGACAGTAAGAATAAGACGGTCGCTGTCCGGCAAAGCATCAGCTCCAATCAAGCGGACAATCTGCTGAAGACGCTGTTCACGCTTGAGCAAGTCCAAAGCCTGAACACGGATTGCAGACCATCGAGGATCAAATTTGTCCCACCAGCCTTTAATTTCCGCGGCATATTCTGAATACGAATCAATCCAGCCAATAGCAGGATAATGGCGTGCATTTGCAAGCTCACGGTCCAACGCCCAGAAGCAGCGGATAAAACGCTTTGTATGCTGGGTTACAGGCTCAGAAAAGTCGCCGCCCGCAGGAGAAACAGCTCCAATAACAGAAACTGAGCCTTCTTTTCCGCAGAGAGAATTAACACGACCGGCACGCTCATAGAATTCAGCAAGGCGAGTCGGAAGATACGCAGGATAACCTTCCTCAGCAGGCATTTCCTCCATACGGCCGGAAAGCTCACGCAAGGCTTCTGCCCAACGGCTAGTCGAGTCCGCCATAATTGCAACGTGCATTCCCATGTCGCGGTAATATTCGGCAAGCGTAATTCCAGAATAAAGCGAAACTTCGCGCGCCGCAACTGGCATATTTGAAGTGTTTGCAATCAAAATTGTGCGTTCCATAAGAGAACGTCCTGTACGAGGGTCTATCAAAGTCGGAAATTCAGTCAAAACATCGGTCATCTCGTTTCCGCGCTCACCGCATCCAATGTAGACAATCAAATCCGCATCGCACCATTTTGCAATCGCGTGCTGGGTCATTGTTTTTCCAGTACCGAATCCGCCTGGAATTGCGGCAGTTCCGCCCTTTGAAAGCGGAAAGAAAACATCAATTACACGAAGACCTGTAACAAGCGGCTGGCTTACTTCGAGTTTCTGAGAAAAAGGACGAGGCTTGCGCAAAGGCCAGTACTGGCTCATCGAAATATTTTCACCAAGCTCTGTAGTAGCGATTGTCTCATCAATTGTATAAGAGCCCTTTCCGGCAAAAGTCTTTAGAACACGTCCGCGGATTGTCGGAGGAACCATTATCTTATGAACGATAGAACCAGTTTCCTGAACAGTTCCAAGAACCATTCCCGGAGCAATGGAAAGACCTTCACACATTTCTTTTCCATCAGAAGGATGAGCGGCAGGAATAAATTCCCATTTCTTTTTATTATCGATAGGCTCTGTGCGCTGTCCAGGAAGCAGGAAAACTCCGCCGTCTTCATACATTTCTTTTAGCGGACGCTGAATTCCATCGTAAATTGTGCCTACAAGCCCAGGACCAAGTTTAAGTGAAAGAGGTCGCTCGCTAGAAACAACCTGCTCGCCAACGTGCATTCCAGTAACATCTTCGTAAACCTGAATTGTAGCTTTTCCTTCACTCTGGCGGATTATTTCACCAATAAGCTTCTTTTCACCAACATCAACAACATCGTAAAGTCCACATTTTTCAAGACCTTCAGCATAGACTATAGGACCTGAAATTCGGGTTATTTTTCCAGTAATCATTCAGGCAACCTCCCGCCAAAAAGAGTCTGTGCAAGAACTCCTCTTTTTTCGTCTAAAATTTCCTTTATTTTTTCATCAAGCGTCAAACGGCAAGTAACAGAACCGTCCAAAGACTTCAATATAATTCCTTCCTTTAGATTGAATCCTTCAAGACTTTCGCGGGAAACAAGTTGAACGTCTCCAGCCTCGCACGAAGAAAGATTCTGCGGAAAAACTTCTTTCAGCATAGATTCAGCATCAGAAAGATTGAATCCAACAACAACTGCTGAAATTTTCTTTTCCTGAATTGCTTTTTTTGCACGCTCACAAAGACTTTGTATAACAAGAAGACGTTTTTTGTCTCCGATAGATTCAAAATACTTATTCATAGCTTCTATAATAGAGCCATAAATGAAAGAAACCAGATAACGCTGCTTTTCAAGAGGAAGCGACGCATTTATGTTTTTTTCATAAACAGCAATTCCTTCCGCGGAGATTTTTTCTGCGTCTGACTTCGCCTTTACAATGCGGGCTTGAACTCCGTCAATGAGCTGCTTTGCGCTTTCGTCCGCTTTTGCAAGAATTTTTTCTGCTTTTTTTACACTGTCAGAACGAATTTCTTTGTCCAGAACTTCCGTTGAACGTAATTCTTCCATAAAAAGTCTTCCTTGTATGGTTTCGGTATGAACCTTCCGCACAAAATGATTAGTTTTATAAGCCCCCTAAAATTCAGAGCAAGGGCAGTTCTTTCTGCATACATAAAGCCTTGCAACTGGATTTTTTTAGTTTTGCTTAAAATCCAAAATCGATGAATAAAAATTAAACTTGAATTCCAACTGCTTCCCGGATTGAATCAGTAAGAGTTTTTCTTCCCTGAATGTGTCCCTGAAGCCCAGGAATTTCCACAATAAGAGGAGCTTTTCCATGCATCTGCCAAGACTGAATTTCCTTGGACAGCATATCGGCTATGTCTTCCGTAAGAATAAGAACCTTTGGTATGTCACCAACGGAGCCTACGGAAGAATTTTGTCCGGTTGCCTTGTTAAAAGCATCCAAAGCTTCCTGTCTGTTAGAAACAGCCTTGCCTTTTACGCCCGCAAGCATAAAACCAAGAATCAGTTCCCGTTCTCCAATTACAAAATATTCCATGATTATGCTTTTATGCCAGACTGAATTTTAAGAAGATAGAAGTACCTAAAATTCAGTCTTCAGCAAAAAATTCTATTACATTATCATAATGAACAAAGCAACAAGGAATCCCCAAAGACAAATACCTTCAGCAAGACCTACAAAAGGAAGCGCCTTTCCTGAAAGCTCTGCGTTTTCGCTCATTGCGCCCATAGCAGCTGAACCGATTTTTCCAACAGCAGAACCACCGCCAATACAAGCGATTCCAACAGCAAGAGCAGCAGCTACATATTTTATAGCCCCAGAATTAGAAGCCGCCTGTTCTACAGCCTGCTCTTCAGGAACAGAAGAAGCCTGCGCAAAAACGCCAGCAACAGCAACCAAAAGCATCATTGAGAGAGCAACCAAAAATTTCTTGTTCATAATAAAAACCTCTTGTTCTAAAAATTCTATAAATAAACTGCAAAAAGCAGCTGTCCACAAATTAAACTGTCTCTTTATAAACAAAAGAGAACGGCTTGAATTCCCGTCCTGTCTCGCTAAAGAATTTCGAGAAGAACTCGTAATACTGAAGACGCACAACCTGAATTGCAACAATCATTCCTTCAAGAACTACAACAATAGCATTCCCCAAAATGGCTACAGCAATTCCGCCTGCGCCAGGGGCAAGCTCAACAAAAGTATTGATAATATATCCCAAAACTGCGTGGGCAAGAGCAAATGCGCCTACACGGACAAAGCTCACCGTATTTGAAAGATAAGAAGAAATGACTTCTATAATTTCAACTACAGCGCCAATAACTGCGCTAAAAAGGCCGTTTTCCAAAATAGGACGCTCGCCGTCAACAAGTCTCTGGAATATTTCGGAGCAGGCAGTCAAAAACAGCGAAACAGATATAATAACCCAGTCATAAGCGGCAGGAGCATGATTGAACAGCGCAACTCTAACCGCAAAAACAATCACATACCAGAAGAAAACCGCTCCTGAAATTCCAGTTTTTCCAAACAAAGCTTTTCCAATACGACGCAAAGAAAACTGATTTATTATATTTATTATAAGTCCGCAGCTGTTGATTATAAATCCTATTGAAATCGTAAAGCCAAAGAACGCAAACATTCTAGTTATAGAAGCAGGATCGCTTGAAGGCATCATATGCAGAATCGGAGCGTGCGGAGTTCCAAAAAGTCCTGTAACCCACAAGGCGAACGGACGCAACAAAGTTTCATTTGCAAAAAACTCGCCGGTAAGAAGTCCCATAATCGTACTGCTTATTCCTATGCAGCAAAAAATTCCGCCGAACTTTTCCCAGCCTGAAATCTTGATTTTTTTAAGGCAGCAAAGAATTCCTATTATAAGGAAGCACAATCCCTGACCAGCATCCCCAAACATAATTCCAAAAAGAACCGTAAAGAACAAAGCCACAAACGGAGTCGGATCAATAGTTCCATACAAAGGCGAGCCATAGCTGAAAATCATGCGCTCAAAGTTTGAAACAATTTTTCCATGCTTAACCTGAACCGGAACCTTTTCCTGTCCGGAAATAACAGACGGAACTTCAGTTGGCAAAAATTCACGGATTCCAGCTCGGCTTTGTGTAAGCTCGTCTAAATCTTTCATTACTTTTCTAATAAGAAAAGCCGGAATCCAACCTGTTATTCTATATACAAATTCCGTGGACTCAATAGAATTTTCCACAGAATAAATTTGGCTTCCAATTGAATAAATCTGCAAAAGCCTGTAAAGCTCGTCCTTGTGAGTTTCCGCAAAATTACGGCGTTCAGTCTTAATTTCCTCAAGGGCAGCGGCAGCTTCTGTTTTATTACGCTCCAAAGTAAGAAGAACCTCATCAGGAATTCCTTTAAAATCCTTTGGAACCTGAAGTTCTGTAAATCCGGCCTCCTTAAGTTCTCCGTCCAAGGCAAAGCGGGCTTTTTTTGACGAAGCGGCAAGAATTCTTGAATCATCATCGCCAAGTTTTACAATAATTCCACGTGAGCCAAGCCGAGCCTTTAAATCATCAATTTTTTCAGGATCTATTTTTCCGATTCTCAAAGTAAGAAAAGAAAGCGACTCAAGATCTGAATAAGAAACTTTCAGATTTGCAAAAGCCAAAGCCTCTTTATATGCGGAAACTGCCCTTTTTTCTTCATCAGCGGCAGTAAGTTCTTTTTTGTGAATATCTTCAACTGAATCAATAATTTTTGTCGCACTTTCAAAATCTGCGTCAGAAGGAAGCGGAACAGAAACTTTATATCCGTCCAAATCAGGCAAATCCAAAGCCGCCCTAACCTGCTGAAGCCGCTCAAAAACAGAAGCATCCGGGTTAAGTCTTTTTGCAGAGTCGGAAGAATCAGAAGCAAATTCCTGCTGGAACTGAAATTCGCCCAGTTCGCCAAGGTATTTAAGAACAGAATGTATGTCTTCCCGCAAAACCATAAGCTCAATAAGACGCATTGTGGTTGTTCTAGCCATTTATTACCTCCAAGGCTCCAGTCATCTGCATAGCCTGCGATGAATCTATACTAAGCCGCAGACTTTCAGAAGCCGTGCGGATATTGTCAAGTTCGTTTCTTTTTATAATAAACCAGCAGACAATCGGGCAAGCCGTAAACGGATATTTATGGAAAAGTTTGTACGCTTTTTTTACATAAAGACTTTTATACGAATTAGAAATCCATCTAGGATCTATTGTCCATACAACGCCTTCTTCATGCGGATTCAAAAGCCTGCTGTATTTCCAGTTTTTCCAAGCATCGTAATTGTCCAGTTCCAAGTCCAGTGTCTTTATAGCCTCATAGGCAAGAGGATCTGAACTTTCCTTTTTTTCTGTTGAATAAGCCAAAAGCGGAATTATTTCTTCCCTTTGCATTTTATAGTAAAACCGAAGCCGGATTGCCCAGACAATATTGTCTATTCTGATTTTTTCACCAATCAGCTTAAGAATTTCCTCCCTGCAAGATGAATGAAGCTGCTTGGCTGCATTCCAAAGCGACATAATGTAATGGCAGTCAAGCTTGTAATTCGCCAAATGCTGCTCTGAAACAGGAGGAATACTATTATACCAGGAAAGCGATCCGCCGGATGTAACCGAAGCAATGTCCGGCCATTCATCGTAATTTATTATATTAAAAGGAGATATCTTTTGTATATCAGGAATTTTCTTTTCTCCAAGCGAAAGTGAAGCAGAAATGTCCTTAAGATTTTCATAGTCAAAACTTCTAAGCAAAGTTAAAACAATGCTGTCCGGCTCTGAATAATTCCCAACAAGCTTCTTATAGTCATAAATAAAACGTTCAAAAGCTTCCTGCTCCAAGGCATGAGCCAAAAGAGTTTCTGGAACGACAGGAACTTCTTTCTTGAACAAAAAAGCCCACAATTCCTGCAATGTATGAAAAGAAAACAACTGCCTTGCGCGTTCCCCGACATAAGACCGGGCAAGCATACCGCTGGCCTTTGCATAAACATAAGAATCAGCGGCGGACTTATCCATTGCCATATCGCTCTCCTATGAAAAAAGAATTTTATCCATAAGAGCGTTAAAAGACGTATAATCCTTTTCGCTTGAATTCAAATTCTGTTTATACGATTCCAGGTCTGCGGAATGTTTTTTTTCTATAGTGGATTTTGTATCTTTTTCTTTCTGCTCAATTTCAGAAACAACAGCGGAATATTTTGTCTTGAATTCAGATTCAGCTTGAGCACGTGCAGCCGCGATTTTTTCATCTGCTCTTTTCTGCGCATCAAGCACTGTTGTAGAAGCTTCTTTTTCTACATCAAGAAGATGTGTAATAATATCAATTTCTTCAGCAGCCATTATGTACTCCAAATAAAAGGTTTACACTTATTCTATTGAGATTCAGCCTCGCATAAAGCATCGAATACTTCCTGCGGCGAAGTTTTTTCAAAAAGTTTCGTTATAAACAGAGGATCTTGCAGAACAACGGCAAGCTCTTTTAAAATCTCAAGAAGAATATTATTGTCGTTCGGACTGCACAAGAGCATAAATACAAGATTTACAGGAGAACCATCCAAGGCATCATAATCAATACCTTTGCGGCTTATTCCTATTGCTCCGACACAACCTTTTACAGAACTGCAAATTCCATGCGGAACAGCAACACCATGCATTATGCCAGTACTCATCTGAGCTTCACGTGCATGAAGAACAGACAGCGCATCGTCCCTACCTACTTCCGGGTGTTCAGAATGGATAACTTGCACCATTTCCTCAAAAAGCTCATCTTTATCTTCGCTTTCAAGGTTTACAATTATGCTTTTAGGAGAGAATATTTTTGAAAAAACCATATTACCATCCTTAACAATAGAGCCACCAAAAACAAGTAGCTTTATTTTTCAGCAGGGCTAAGCTCCTCTTGAAGCCAGCTTCCGTTATCCTCAGAAGAAGCCTGTTCTCCCTGGATTTCCTTTACCGTAGATGACAAGTCTTCTTTCGCAGGAGCTTTGTTTAAAAGTGAAATTCCAAAAGCAGTTACAAAGAACAATGCGGCAAGAACACCAGTTGTCTTTGTAAGAACACTCGCTGAGCGGGCACCAAAAGCTGTAGACTGTCCGCCGCCAAAAGCGCTTCCCATGCCATTATTTTCTTCATTCTGAACAAGAACAAGAAGAACTAAAAGCACACAGATAATTACAAACGCAATGAGAAGGATTGTTTTTAAAACAGCCATTTTTTACTCCAAACACCGGACATTTCCGGCAAAATTCATTTTTAGTTTCATTATAATAATGAAATATTTCCGTTAGGTCAATTAAGAATCATAAAAACAATAGATTCCAAGCAGCAAGTACAAAATTAATCATATAAAAAATAAATTATCCTTAACCTAACAGTTTCTTAATTGGAATTTTACAGTCGGCATTTATCTTTTTGTAAAACATAATCACGAGGTTTTTATGAAAAGACAATTATTTTATGCAATGGCTGCAATGGCGGCTTTTTTGCCGGTTTCCTGTGCTTCAACATCAAAGGCAGGAGCAGATTCAGTTTCTCCGTTTGAAAAAGTCGGCTTGAACGGAAGCGAAGTTCCCTACACTGTTCTTGCAAAAACAAATGACGGCGTGGAAATTCAAAACGGCGGATACGGTTCAGACGCGTGCGCCCATCCAACGGATTCAAGTCTATTTTATTTAGTAACAGACCGCGGTCCGAACATCGATTTTAAGGGGAACAGCGGAAAAGGAAAAATGTTCCCGGTTTCTTCTTACGCTCCAAGAATCAGACTTTTCAAGATGAACAAAGACGGCTCAGTTTCGCTCGTAAAAGAAATCACGCTGAAATCTCCTAACGGAAAAGAGATAACCGGGCTTCCAAACCCAAACGGAAAAGGCGCGACTGGAGAAATTGCCTACGACCTTGACGGAAACATTCTTGGAACAGACGAATACGGACTTGACAGCGAGGGAATCGTTGCGATAAAAGACGGAACTTTCTGGATTTCTGATGAATACGGTCCGCACATTGTCCACTACGACGCAGATGGAAAGCAGATTGAAAGAATAAGCCCGTTCGGAATGGACACAGGAAAAAGGCATCTTCCGGCAGTTCTTGCGCGCCGCCGTGCAAACCGCGGAATGGAAGGTCTTGCAATAACTCCGGACGAAAAAACTCTTGTTGGAATCATGCAGTCCACGCTTTTCAATCCTTCAAAGAAAGAAATTTCAAACAAGCAGCTTGTTAGGCATTACACTCTGACTGCGGGCTACTTGGTTTTCAAGAACCGAGCTTGCGGCTGGAGATGACATAAAATGGTAATATACCTAGTCCGTTGGGAAAAAATAGTTACTTTATTCGGGGAATTTAGTGTTAAAGCCTTTCCGTGTATTCGCAGTATGGATAGTTTGTGCAGCCGATGAACCAGTGCTTGTTTTTCTTGCCTTTTCTTTTTATTAGAAATCCGCCACACGCAGGACATTTTTTCGGATTTTCCAAGACAGTCGCATCCTGGATTGTGTATTTGCATTTTGGAAAATTTGAGCATCCGACAAAAGATTTTCCGTTGTGCTCAACTTTTAAGAGATTTCCAGTTTTGCAAAACGGGCATTTTTCCTGACCTTCGTTTACAGTCTGTCTGACAGAAATAAAGCATACTGACTTTGAAGCTGTAAATTCCTTGAAAAACGGGGAAGGATTTCTGTTGTTTGTAAGAATGAATGTCCTGTTTTTTGTGCGGGTAATGGCAACATAAAAAAGGCGGCGTTCTTCAGCAAATTTAAAGTCTTCCGCATTTGTAAGAACAAGATTCAAAACTTTGTCATCTGCAATTTGGTTCGGAAATCCAAGTTTGTCATTCTTAAAATTCAAGAGAATCACATTGTCAACCTCAAGTCCTTTTGATTTATGGACTGACATAAAATCAAGTTCTGCGAAAAATTCTTCTATCTGCTCCTGAAACAAACTGATTTTCTGAAGAAATTTTCTTGCCGACTTTCTTCTATAAATAAGAAGAATTATAAGAGAAAAAAATATTACAACTACGACAGAAATTATAATGCAAACCATCGTTTTTTGTGACAGAATTTTTGGCTTTATTTGATATTTCCATCATTCACCTATCAAAGCCAAAAAATCAGATGTGGAAAGAACTTGTACAAATGATGTTGAAAAATCTTTTGTGTTTTTCGGTGATAATGTAATCAAGATTTGCCTTTTTTGCGCATTGCATTTGAAGTCCGTCTTCCAAATCGTCTAAATCATCTTCGCTAAGGACTGTTTCAAAATCTGATTTTTCTTCTGTGATAACATTGAATTTTGATAAAATGAACTGTAAAAGTTTTTGCCTTTCAGATTTTGAAAATTCTTTTCGTATGCAGAAGTATAAATCTGTCAATGAATGGGAAGAAACATAGCCTTCCGCGTTTTTTGCCATTAAATAACGCATTGTCTTTTCAGCGTTTTTGCCATTTTTAGGACGTACTAAAAGCCAGTCAATAATAACATTTGTATCAACAAGTACATTCATTGTTAGATTCCATATTTTTCAGATT